>ERZ773235.54-NODE-54-length-144839-cov-53.573295_pt1 | contig 144839 bp, 142 predicted proteins | sample MGYA00580522_ERZ773235 | MGnify/ENA primary metagenome ERZ773235 (study PRJEB29015, sample SAMEA2737797) | human gut metagenome | biome: human gut; feature: human-associated habitat; material: faeces | place: China | collected 2012 ... | reverse complement strand
TACACTCGTTAGCTTCAATAATGTCAAGTAACTCGGTTTGTAGCTCATGCGGAATATATGACAGTTCAACAGCGGGGTTGAACGCGATTTTCTTATCATCTACCATTTGAAGCAGTTGGGGAATAAGCTCAGTTAAGCGTACATATCTGCGGACGGTATCCCCGCTTATTTTCGAGGCTTTTCCAAGCACATCGGCGCTTTCTGACTTCCCCGCAACTTGCGTGGAAGTTAAATCATTCCTCTTGCCTTGTCGTTTCATGGCTTCAAGCTGCATTTTATAAGAGAAAGCGCGCTCGCTCGGCAGAATGTTCTCGCGCTGATGATTGGCTTCCACCATGCAGATAATGGCTTCATCATCGCTCATTTCGCGCACAACAGCGGGAATAGTCAGCTTGCCGATTGCCATACAAGCCGCCTTGCGTCTATGCCCCGATAACATCTGATACCCGCCGTCCGGCATGGGACGCACGATTGCAGGCTGGCGCACGCCGTTTTCACGGATGCTTTCCGTCATGTTCTGCATGGCTTCGTCCTGCCGCACTTTGAAGGGATGGTCGGGGAAGTCGCTTATTTCGGAGATCGGTATTTCCTGCACATATTCTGCGCCGTCGGGAATGTTAATTCCGCTATTGCCTGGCTCGTTCTGCTCATCTTTCAAGGTCAGGAACATTGCGGCGGTGCTTTGCCGAAAGTCCGCTTTCTTCGTTGCCATACTCAATACCTCCCTTCATCAGTTCTTCACGCTTGATTTCCCTTGCAAACGCCCGATAGTCCTGCGCCGCGGTGCTGTTCGGCGCAAACAGAACAACACCCTGCTGTGCGCTGATGCTTTCGCTCACCAACACGGTCTGACGGATAACTGACTTATACACTTTCGTGCCAGCCATTTCTGCGTACTCCTGCGCGATTTCTTTGATTTCTCTGCTCACAATAGTGTTTGGCACATATCTTGTGACGAGAATGCCTCCGATTTTTAGCTGTGGGTTTGAATACTTCTTGATTAGCCGGATGTTCTCATTGAGCTGATAGAAGCCCTGCAAGGAATATCCATCAGGGCTTATCGGTACAACGACAGTATTCGCGCTTGTCAAAGCATTTACCGTCAGTACACCCAACGCGGGCGGCGTGTCCATGATAACTACATCGAATCCGCTCTTGTGTGCTTCAAGCCATTCTTTGATGATAAACTCGCGTCCCTGTCTGTTGAACATCAAATCGGCAGCGGATAGTTGAATATTTCCGCGAATTGCTGTGATGTTCTTGCAGCCCTCTACGGATTGCAGGCAGGCATCAAACACACTCGTATCGCCATCAGGCGCGGTCATAAGGTCATAGAGATTTGGCACATCCTGTTTAAGCCTTAGTGTATTGGATGCGTTCTCCTGCGGGTCGAGGTCAAAGAACAACACCTTTTTCCCGTCAAGAGCAAGTGATTGTGCAAGTGCAATCGCTGTCGTAGTCTTTGCCACACCGCCCTTTTGATTGGCGAACACAATTACCTTGGTCATGGTCTTTCTCTCCTTTCATATTTTTTTCATAGACTTATGGCCTTCACCAATTCTATGTAACGGAGCATTGCGAGAGGATGAGGGAGATGCTCTGGCTATGGCGGCGTATGGCAAATATAACGGAATCGCAGCAATAGAAAAAAGCCGTTTGTATAAAACTTTAACGGCTTTTCTACCAATGCAATCCGAGTGTATATTTAATTGTTGATTTTTCCGGTAAACAGTAGCCTAAAATTACGGCTTTTTTCCGCTTGCAACGGCGGAAAAATTAGTTAATGCAGGTGCAAAAATCATGCGGTTGTAAAATTGAAAGCCCGAAAACGCTGTGCTTTCGGGCTTTTCTGGCTCCCCCTGTTGGACTCGAACCAACGACACTGCGGTTAACAGCCGCATGCTCTACCGACTGAGCTAAGGAGGAATGATATGAATTTTTTGCTCCGCTTATGCACAAAATCTGATGATTTATGCATTATCGACTCGGAGATTCTTGCCGTCCTCTTTCGCTCTTTTTCGGATGCTAACCCTTACGATTGCTCTACCGACTGAGCTAAGGAGGAACGGCACGAGTGTTATTGTACATCAGTTCCCAACATTTTTCAACCCCCAAAATTCGTTTTTACAAAAATATTTTGTGCGCAGAACACATTGCCACACATTTTTATGGAAGCTGTATTTACGGTAAAGAAACGAACTCCATTTTGCCCGCATGATCGCAGGCCTGCACGCAGATGCGTTTGACATTCGGCAAGGTTAGCGCTGTACCCGGCACGGGCATGAGCGCGTAAGCATGAGCCGTAAAGATGCCGTCCGGCGCAAGTTCTCCGGCGGCGAGATACGCAAGCTCTGCATCCGCACAGCCGTCAAAATAGACTTTGGTTGCATCTGCCGTGCGTTCTATGCGTATCGCAGGGGAGAAGGGGCCAAGCGGCGGAGTGTCATACAGAATGCGCAAGGCATGCCCTCCGTCAAAAAACGTGGGCTCGCTTTGACCCACGAGCTGCCGGGCACGCAGGAGCTGCATTGCAACGGGAGAGGCATCTGCAACGAGAAAGCGCCTCCCAAGCTTTGCAGCAACCGCAGCTGTGGTGCCGCTGCCGGAAAACAGGTCGCACACAAGGTCACCCGGCCGTGAAGAAGCAAGGAGGATGCGGCGCAGAAGCGCTTCTGGCTTTTGTGTGCCAAAGCCGGTACGCTCTGGGTCGCGTTGATGCAGATGCTCGACATCATCCCAAACGTCGCTTGGAAAGATGGGGGTATCTTCGTAATAGGTATAGTTCTTACCGCCGGAGCGGATGGAGAAATATACGCGGCCAAGCTCATCTATGGAGCGTTTCATGTTGTTGCGCTTTTCGGGGCCACGCGGAACGCCGACAGCATGGATGTTGAAATAAACGGCTTTTGACTTTCGGTAAAAGAGAATCGTGTCATGCTTGCGTGAAAAGTGGCGTGTGCTGCGCCCGCCGGATTTGTAAGCCCAAATGATTTCGTTCATGAAATTGGCTTGCCCGAAAATCTCATCCAGCATGAGGCGGAGATAGGGATTCATGCGGTAATCAATATGCAGATAAAGGGAACCATCCGGCGCGAGCATCCTGTGACAGGCTGTGAGCACGGCACGCATCATGGCAAGGTAATCCTCACGGCTAAGGGTGTCCGCATAAGCGGGGATCGTGAGGCGCGCTTTTTGGGAAGAAAGCTTTACCGAAAACGTATCACCCGTGCCAAATGGGGGGTCAAGATAAATAAGCGTTACGCTTCCTTCGTATTCCGCAGCAAGCGTTTGTGAAAGCGCTTCTGCGCGGCCGAGCAGAAAAATCCCAGGGCCGCCCGAGGAATATGCCTCACCCTTGCAGGAAAATGGGGTTGCCATGCCAAAGTCCTCCTTGTTCAATAAAAGAATCCCTTCGGCGCATGCCGAAGGGATTGCGGGTCAGTTCGTATCGAAGCGCCTGCCGTGGGCATTGATGATATGCGATTCCATGCGCATTTTCGCATCTTCGGGCCGATGATGTTCGATTGCCTCAAAAATGGCACGGTGCTCTGCAAGCGACTGCGTGGGCCGCTCTGGAACGGTAAGCGATGTGCGGCGCACGCGGCGCGTGTTCTGATGCAGAGAGGTAAGAATATGGCGCAGGATACGGCTGTCGCTTGCGGAAAAAATCACATCGTGAAATTCGGTATCAAGCCGGGCAAGGTTAGCAGCGTCGTTTTTTCTGGTGTACATTTCCATGAGCTCTACAATTTCGGTAAGCCGGGCAAGATTTGCCGCGTCAATGCGCTCGGCAGCCCAGTAAGCAGCCTGGCCTTCCAGAAGGTGACGAACGGTAAATATGTCGTCAATGTCGTGGCTGGACATGCCCTGCACCATCATGCCGCGGTTTGGAATGGATACAACAAGATCTTCGAGCTCAAGCTGCTTAAGCGCCTCACGTATGGGGGTGCGGCTTACATCAAGCTCTTCGGCCAATTTTGTTTCGACAAGGTAATCCCCAGTTTTGTAACGGCCTTCGATAATATCATCCCGAATGTGAGTATAAACCTTTGCGGTTAACGATTGTTTGTCGTTTAAATCAAAAAACATAAGGCATCCTCCTAACCATATATTATTTTAGAGCAATCCTTGAAACAATGCAAGAAAAAACATGTATACATACGTTTGCTTTTCCGAATTTGGGAAAATGAAAGGAACCGTGTGCTTGCGGACATACTAAGCATGCAGCCGAAACGGAAGCGGCTGGAAAGGATAAGCGTGAAGGTTAATGAAACGGGTTCGTTTGGTGCTGATATTGGCACTTGGGATTGTGCTGGTTTCAGGATGTGGGAAAAGCGAATATGCGGATATTGCGGAAGCAATCCGCGCCGGTGCAGTGTTGGGAGAGAATATAGAAATCGACGAAATGGACGTTTCGGGAATGGAAGTTGCACGTGCGCGACGCGCTTTGAGCAGAGAGAAGGATGCTTACTTAGCATCCTTGCAATATGAGGTGCACGCGGGGGAAGGAAGCGTGCATGTAAGCGCGGCAGAGCTCGGAGCATCGTCGGATTTGGACGATGTGTTGCTGCGCGCTCTTTGCCTTGCGCAGTATTATCCAAGCGCGAACAAGGCGCGTGAATTCCACACATCCGTTTCCATTGATGAACAGAAACTGAAGAAACAGGCGGAGAACATCGCGGCAGCGCTTAACGTGGCGCCGCAAAACGCCACAGCGGTTTATGATGCAAAGGCAGAAGGGGGCTTTTTATATACGGAATCGATCGAAGGATTCAGCGTGGATGCAGAACGTCTTGCTGACCAGCTTAAGATCGCGGTGTTGGCCGAACGCAACGCATCCATAGAGCCGTATATCAATACAATCCCGGCAGAATACACGGCTGAACATGCACGCGCGGACACGCAGCTGATCGCAGAGTTTGCCACCTCCTTCAAAAGCGCTACCTATGGAAAGGCCAACCGCGTATTTAACATTGCCAAGGCTGCAGAGCTGATTGACGGCACAACAATTGCGCCTGGCGAAGAATTTGATATGAATGCAATTTTAGGCCCGCGCAATGCAGAAAACGGTTGGAAAGAAGCCACTGGAATTCGGGATGCGGTTTATGTGCAAGAATATGGCGGCGGTGTCTGCCAGGTAAGCAGTACGCTTTACAACGCCGTGCTGATGGCGGATCTCACGGTAACCGACCGCACACACCATTCCTGGCCGCTTGGATACGTCGATATTGGCCGCGATGCAACGATTAGCACCGGCGGGCCGAACTTTAAATTCCAAAACACGCAGGAGGTCCCAATCACAATTGGAGCGCAGACGGATAAAGAGAAAAAAAAGATCACGATTTCCGTTTATGGGCGGCCGCTCGCAGATGGTGTAACAATTCAAATTTCATCCAAGAAAGTTGAAACACTACCGGAACCGGAAACGGAAGTCATTGTAGACGAGAGCCTTGCTCCGGGCATACAGCAGGTGGTGCGTGAACCGCGGCGGGGCAGCGTAGCCGTGACCTATAAGGAGTATTACGATGCTAATGGAAACTTTTTGCATAAGGAGCAGGTCACAAAAGACAAATATCGATCCATTAAAGGGATCACACATGTTGGGCCCGGAGGGAGTGCGACATCCGCGGAAATTGCGCCTTGAGGCGCGGAACAGGCAGGGCGCTGCTTGCAGCTGCAAAGAGCGAAACGCGGGTGAGCGGTGCAAAAACGATGCTTTTACAGGTTGGGGCATTCAACGGTGCAGTGTTCCGCTTTATGAAGCGGCAGGCACGCGTGTAACCTGAATTTGGAGAAGCCGCTTTAAGCCCCGCATAGGGGGAAGGGGAAACAGCGCGTTGCTTTACAGCACTGCGTCCCGCCTCTATAATAGACGCATCAGGAGGTGGAAGCATGGCATTCTCGCAAATCTTTTCTGCGCTGCGCCAAAGGGAAGGGCTTTCCCAAAACGAGATCGCGCAGCGGCTGTTTGTGACGCGGCAGGCTGTTTCGCGGTGGGAGCGCGGCGAAACGACGCCAAATCTGGAAACATTGCAGCGCATTTCAAACGAGTTTCGCGTTTCGATCAATACGCTCCTTGGAAACCCGCAAACGCTTGTGTGCCAAAGCTGCGGCATGCCGCTTACGGACGACTGCGTGATCGGCACAAATCGGGACGGCGGGCTGAACGAGAAATACTGCAAGTGGTGCTTTACGGATGGAGAATTTACATACGAGTGCACGATGGAGGAAATGATAGAATGCTGCGTGCCGCATATGCTGGGCAACGGTTGGGAAAACGAAGCGGAGTGCCGTGCATTCATGGCGCGCCTTTTGCCCACGTTGGAACGATGGAAGCCGGAGCGTGAACCTGCCGAGCAGGGAGAATAAAGATTATAAACAACCAGCCTCCGCACGGGCTATGTGCGGAGGCTGCTTTTGTTTTATCCCTTTGTGAGCCAGTATTTACGCTTCCAGCCATCGCCCGGTTCTTCAAAACGGCCGAATGCAAACCCTATGTCCGTCAGGAAATGGTGCACTGCATTGTCGCAATCGTTGTTACCGGGGATGAGGATTACCATCCCACCGGGTTTTGTGACACGCAGCATTTCCGCGAGTTCCGCATCGGGGGAGTCGCCGAATACGTGGCCGCTCGTAATGATGTCGGCAAAGCCGTCTTCAAACGGAAGCGACTCCATCAGCCCATCCGCGACATACAGGTTCTTTACATGCTCACGCTCAGCCCGCTCACGCAGATAACGCCGCAGCGACCATGCCGGTTCCACGCAATAGACGGCTTTGCACAGCGGAGCAACGGCAAACGCCTGCTTGCCTGTGCCGGAACCGACGTCCACAATGCGTTTGCCGGCAAAATCGCAGAGCCCGGTCAGTTCGCGTTCATCCCATTGAAGAAAGGGCTGACGATGGTAAATCTCAGGATTTACGGCATAGGCAATCCAATCCTCATATGCACGCAGAAGCGTTCGTTCCGCTTGAAACAGCACTTGTGTATCGGCGGGCGGCAGGGCCTCGCCGTGCTTTAGCATCCGTTCCGCCCAGGCAGCCTTCTGCGGTGCGCGTTTTGCGATCGCCCAGACGACGTAAGGGTGTGCACGAAGGGCAAGTCCCCATGCATCGGCATAGCGCTCTTCATTGATCCAGTTGAGCTGGCATTCTTCCAAAAGAAGAAAAATATCAAAGGGGATCTCGTTCAGTTCTTTTTCAGTAATCCAGTTGAGAGACATAATTCCTCCAGATAAATCGTACTTTGAGAGAATCAGGAGGAAACAGGGGGATTATTCCGCTTCTTCCCTCCCGGAAACATGAGCCTGATTTGCTACTTTACGCATAATAACCGCTCCTTTCTTGTGAATTTCGCCTTAATAATAGCACGGGGCTTCGGAAAAGTAAACGCTGATGCGCAACGGAGCAAAGGAAAAGGCAGGCCGCATAGACGGCCTGCCCGGAGAAAATACTCTTATTTCTTGAGCGCGTTGTACTTCTTGATGCCGAGAGCGAGCAGATCCATTGCACGCTCAAGGTCTGCCTGCTTGAGCACGTAGGCCAAGCGCACTTCATCCTTGCCGTGGCCGGGCGTGGCATAGAAACCTTCGCCGGGTGCATACATGACGGTTTCGCCATTGTCCTCAAACTCGGTGAGGAGCCATTTCTGGAATTCGTCCGTGTTGTCCACGGGGAGTTTCGCCATAACATAGAACGCGCCTTTCGGCTCCTTGCAGACCACGCCGGGGATTGCCTGCAGCTTAGCGTAAATGGTGTCGCGGCGGCGCTTGTATTCTTCGCGTACAGCGTCAAAATAGGAAGGGTCAACGGTGTAGAGCGCTGCGGAAGCGATCTGGTCAAGCGTGGCGACAGAAAGCCTTGCCTGACAGTACTTCATGACCTGCTGCTGGAGCTCCTTGTTGCGGGTGATGAGCGTACCGATGCGCGCGCCGCAGGCGCTGAAACGCTTGGAAACGGAGTCAATCACGATGGCGTTCTCCGCAATATCGTCGAACTCAAGGATTGTTTGCAGCGGCTCGCCGCCATAGACAAACTCACGATACACTTCGTCGCCGATGAGGAACAATCCATGTTCCTTTGCAATGTCCGCCATCAGGCGCATCTCTTCCGGCTTAAGGACGATACCCGTCGGGTTGCCGGGGTTGGTGAACATGATCGCGCGGGTGTTTTCGTTGATGAGCGCTTCGATCTTTTCCCGGTTGGCAAAGTTATACCCTTCCTCCGGCCTCGTGGTCAGCGGGCGGATGGTAGCGCCCGTAGCGCGCACGAAGGTGTTGTAGTTGGGATAGAAGGGTTCCGGGATGATGATCTCATCGCCATCGTCCAGAATGCAGTTAAGCACCATGGAAAGCGCCTCGCTGCCGCCGGTGGTGATGATTACATCGCTTGTCTCCAGATGGATGTTCAGGTTGGCGTAATATTTCTTGACCGCTTCAATCATCTCCGGAATACCGGGGGAGGGAGCGTATTCAAGAACCGGCTGCTCGAAGTGCTTGATCGCATCAAAATACGCTTGCGGCGTTTCAATATCGGGCTGGCCAATGTTGAGATGATAAATCTTTGTGCCACGCTTCTTTGCCTCTACCTGATAAGGATAGAATTTGCGGATGGGCGAAAGATTGCATTTCTGCACTTTGCTGGAGAACTTCATGGAAAACCTCCTGATGTATTAATTGGGTTTTCAGACCCAAAAGGAAAGCTAAATCGGTTCAGGAGCCCGACGAAGCGGGCTTGGGCAGGCTAGGGTCGCCGGTGCCGACAGTTTTTTTCTGGGTGACCGCGTTGTAGGTTTCAGAATACAGGGTTTCCGTGGATTCCAAAACGCCGTTCCGGTAAAGGTCACGGTAAGCGGTGACCTTATATCCGCTGCGTGCAGTAACGGTAATCTCTTCATACCCGGTAGGCCAGGTTGGTTCTTCTGTGACGATGGGCTCGCCGGGCGAAAGCTCCTCATCCACCACACCGCGCACCTCATAAGTTACCCCTTCAGGCAGCGGTTCGCCGTAAATGTGAACAGTCATGGTATATTCTTCCTGATCGCAATAGGCGAAAATGTATAGGGGCGCACCTGTGTTGTTCACAAAATTGAGGCTCTTGCCGCTTTCAACCGTGCCTGTGACGGTTGAATCAAGCCCCTTGTCCACATAGCTGGAAGGCCAGGAATGGTGCCGCCGTTCCGTGATGGAGATTCCTTCGACATCCTGCGCGAGGATTTCCTCCAATGTGGAACCGCGCTGCATGGAGGCTCCCGCGCGCAGCAACGCGTTATACAAGGTAGTGCTGACCTGGCAGATGCCGCCGCCAGCCTGATCCTCATAGCGTTCACCGCTTACGATGCCGGGTGCGAGCGGCCAACCGCCTTCCTCCGTGCGCGGGCCGATGAATGCATTAAAATTGAATTCTTCGCCGGACTCAACCTTTGCACCATTGAGAAGCGTGGCGGCCTTTTGAATGTTTCCAACGCGCTTTTCGTTGCGCGCGGCACGGCTGCCGCCAAAGCTTGTTTGGAATTCGGAGCGGAATTGCGTAACAAGTTTCAATTCTTCCACCGTGCGGGTGGGGGGGACATATTCCAAATCCGGCGTAAGCGTGGCGGAATATTGCCCCTGGGCCATCAGCGCAAGAATTTCTTCAAACAGTGCCTCCTGGTTAAGCATGTAGCCGTCCGCCCCTTCGGCATAAGTGAAGGCCGGGGAAGCGGCTGCTGTAACCGGAATTGCGGAAGGCTCCACAGGCGCGGTGTCCACTGCAGCGCCAATTGCACAAAGGCGTGCCATCAACGTTTCATGATCCGGCACAAGCACGGCAGAAAAGCTCCGGCCGGTTTCCCGCACCTCGTCCGCAAGCGCGTTGTTTTGCAGCAATGTGCCGGTTTTGCCAAGCAGAATCGCCTCATCAAGCACTTCGGAAAGCGTGGTAACAGGCGCCATGTCGGCAGCGGTCAGAACCCACAGCGCCGTGCCATGGCGTACGGTGATATTTACGGAAGAAAGCGCGGCATCAAGTTCTGCCTGCACGGCCGATTGCGCTTCTTTACGCGTCATGCCTGAAACGTTCACGCCATTGATGGTGATGCCTTCCAAAAAGACGCCTTCGGTTCTGAGCGCAGCAATCTGAGCTTCATTGGGCTTTTCCACAAAAAGATGCAACACAAACAGGACTGCCGAAATCAACAGCAGGCCGAAAAAAACGAGTTTTGTGATATTCACGAGCCGCTTCAGACGCTGATGCGCGTGCTTTGCGCGGCTTTGCGGCCCCTTCCCGGCGCGCATGCCGGTGGGGCGGGGGTGCTTTTCCATTGCGTTCATACCTCTATGAAATTATACAACAACTTGACACTTTGGGCAACATCCCGCGCGGGAATATATCCGCATGACGACGATTGTTCACAAATTCCGGCGCTTGTTAGAAATGGAAAAAAAGAGTATACTATAATTGAATAAATATGGGGCTTCCTGCTCCGTTGCATAAAACGAATGGTTTTAAGAAAGTGAGGCTGTCATTTGGCGTCTAAATCAAAAGCAAAGCTGAAAATTATCCCGCTCGGCGGCGTGGGTGAGATCGGCAAGAACATGACCGTGATCGAATACGGAAAGGATATCGTAGTAGTGGATTGCGGCCTGATTTTTCCGGATGAAGATATGCCCGGCATTGACCTTGTGATTCCGGACATGACGTATCTCGAAAAAAATGCGGAAAAACTCCGGGGGATTCTCATTACGCATGGCCATGAGGATCACATCGGCGCAGTTCCTTATGCGCTGAAAAAATTTCAAACGCCGGTGTTCGGCACGCGCCTCACAATGGCGCTCATCGAACACAAACTTGACGAAGCAAAAGTCCGCAATGCCGACTTGCGCTGCATTGCTCCGGGGGATAAGGTGCAGCTTGGCTGCTTTACGGTAGAATTCATCAAAACCAGCCATTCCATTGCGGGAGCGGTTGCGCTTGCAATCATTACGCCGGTTGGCACGCTGATCCATACCGGCGACTTCAAGGTGGACTATACGCCGCTCGACGGAGAACCCATCGATGTGGCGCGTTTCGCGCATTACGGCGCAAAAGGGGTGCTCGCGCTGATGAGCGATTCCACAAACGCGGAGCTTTCCGGGCATACGCAGTCTGAACGTGAGATCGGAAAGACCTTTGAACACTATTTTGAGATTGCGAAGGGCCGCGTAATTGTGGCTACATTTGCCTCCAACATTTACCGCATTCAGCAGATTGCGGATGTTGCGATTGCACATGGGCGTGTGATCTGCTTCCAGGGGCGCAGCATGGTGAACATTGCAAAGGTAGCAAGCGAACTTGGGTACCTTAACATCCCTGTGGAGAAGATTGTGGAGGTGGAAAAACTTCGCAGGATTGATGATGAAAAGGTATGCGTCATTACGACCGGAAGCCAGGGCGAGCCCATGAGCGGCCTGTTCCGCATGGCAAATGCCTCGCACCGGCTGAACATTGGGAAAGGGGACACGGTTATTATCTCCGCCTCGTCCATCCCAGGAAACGAGATTGCCGTTTCGCGCGTAATCAATCAACTCTACCAAAAAGGGGCGAAGGTTGTGTACGACCGCATGGCGGATGTGCATGTTTCCGGCCACGCGCGGCGTGAGGAGCTCCGTCTGATGTTTACGCTCACCAAGCCAAAATATTTCATCCCTGTGCATGGCGAGGCACGCCACCTTTATCAACACGCCGAACTTGCGGAGGAGATGGGGGTCCCGGCAGATAACATTGTGGTTTCCGAAATCGGGAGCGTTGTCGAACTTACGCGAAACGACATCCGGCTTAACGGTTCGGTGCCTTCCGGAAGCGTGATGATCGACGGAAACAGCGTCGGGGAGATCGGAGACGTTGTGCTGCGCGACCGCAAGCTGCTTGCGGAGGAAGGCCTTTTTACGGTGGTGATCCTGCTCAAAAAGAAAACAGGGGAGCTGGCGGCTCCGGCAGAGGTCATTTCCCGCGGGTTTGTATACCTGAAAAGTTCCGAGGAACTGGTAAAGGAAGCACGCGCGCTCGTAACGGAGCTCGCCGCGCAATTCCAAACGGCGCACCGTTCGGAATGGTCTTCCATCAAAAACAACATCCGTTCGTCGCTTAAAAGCTTTTTGTATAATAAAACCAAGCGTACGCCGATGATTTTCCCGATTATCATCGAGATCGATTAAGGCGGGGCCGAAAAAGAAAACAGAAGGAGGAAATCCATGATTTACGACAAGGCAAGAGAGCTTTCCAAAATGTTGGCGGAGAGCGAGGAATACAAAACCTATAAACAAATGCAGGAAAAGGCGTTCGCAAATGAAACGACAAAGGCGCTCATCAAAGAATACCACCAGCTTCAAATGCAGGCACAGGCCGCGATGGTGCAGGGAAAGAAGGATGATGTCTGCATGGAGCGCCTGCAGAAAATCGGCGAGGTACTCCAGCTCAACCGGGACGCTTCGGAGTATCTGCTCGCTGAATACCGCCTGAATGTGATGCTGGGCGATGTTTACAAGATCCTTGCGGAGGCGATTGATATTGACCTCGGCATGTTGGAAGGATAACTATGGAGCACGGCAACGGCGGAGCGCGCCGCGACAATCCGGACATGAAACGCATGTGGCGGCGCATGCGGCCGCTCATCGTGTTTCTGCTGAGCCTCGGGATTTGCCTTACGCTGCTCTTTGTGGGAGCAAAGGTCGCTTTCAAGAAGCTGTTTGCGCCAGTGGATGCGAATGATGCTACGCCTATCACGGTTACAATCCCTTCAAATTCGGGCGCTTCACGTATTGCGAAGCTCCTTTATGAGGCGGGGGGGACGGATGCGGAAGGAAACCAGCTCCCGGGCCTGATTTCAAGCAAGACCGTATTTAAGATCTATGCGGATTTCACAGGCAAAACAAGCAAGCTCAAAGCAGGCACCTATGTGCTTTCGCGCAACATGAGCGTGGGACAGATTCTCGATATCGTCTGCAAGGGCAATCCGCCGCGCACCACCACGCGCCTCACGATTTCGGAAGGCACAACGGTGGAGGGCATAGCGGAAAAGCTCGTCTCGCTGGGCGTGCTCCCCGACACGGAGGAGTTCCTTGCGCTGTGCAAAACCGGGGAGGCGTTTGACTATTCATTCCTGATGGCCATTGAACAAAACCCGGCGCAGGCGCGCAATTACCTGCTGGAAGGGTACCTGTTCCCGGACACCTATGAAATCTATACCGATGAGTCCGCAAAATCCATCATTACGCGGTTGCTCCTGCGCTTCCGCAACGTGTTCAACGATGAATACACCGCCCGCGCAAAAGAGCTTGGCATGACGATGGACGAGGTTATTACCCTCGCTTCCCTGATCGAAAAGGAGGCGAAGGTGGAAAGCGATTTTGCCAAGGTTTCGGCCGTGTTCCATAACCGCCTGAACAAAGGGATGAAGCTGCAGTCCGACGCGCCGCTTAAGTACATTTTTAACGTTTCCGGAACGTTGACTTATACGGAGGAGCAGATGCGGGATCCTTCCCTTTATAACACGCATGTGCATGATGGGCTGCCGCTCGGCCCGATCTGCAACCCGGGCGAACGCGCGATCCGCGCAGCGCTTTACCCCAACGAGGATTATGTTTCCGAAGGGTTCCTGTATTTCTGCCTGATGGATGCGACAACGGGCGAAAACGCCTATGCGAAAACGCTTGAGGAACACAATGCCAACGTGGAACGGTACAGGGATACATGGAATACAGCGCAATGAAAAAAGAAAGAAAAACAGCCCTGCCGGAGTTGCTTGCTCCGGCAGGCAATATGGAACGGCTCGTGACGGCGCTGCGCTTTGGTGCGGACGCCGTCTATCTCGGTGCGGAGGCGATGAGCCTTAGAAACTATGCGGACAACTTCACTGCGGATGGCCTCAGTGAAGCTTGCGCTTATGCGCATGCGCGCGGCAAGCGCGTTTATGTTGCCTGCAATGCGTTTGCACGCGATACGGACCTTCGGGCGCTGCCGGCGCTTCTGCGGCAGATCCGCGCTGCGGGGGCGGATGCGCTCATTGTCAACGATGCGGGCGTGATCCGGGTTGCACGGGACACCGTGCCGGAATTGCCGCTGCACCTGAGCACGCAGGCCAATACGCTCAATGCCGAGGCTGCTATGTTCTGGCACGAGGCGGGAATCCGCCGCATCGTGCTTGCGCGGGAGCTTTCACTTGCAGAAATAAAGGAGATGCGCGCTGCGCTGCCGGATGCGTTGGAGCTGGAGATTTTTGTGCATGGCGCGATGTGCGTTTCCTATTCCGGCCGGTGCCTGCTCAGCAACTATATCGCGGGGCGGGATTCCAACCGGGGAGAATGCGCACAGCCTTGTCGTTGGACGTATGAATTGCGGGAACGTGGGCACAACGGCGCGTATTTTGGGATTGAGCAGGATGCGCTTGGCACCTATATCCTGAACGCGCGCGATATGAACCTCATTGAGCACCTGCCTGCTGTCATCGAAACGGGCGCGTGCAGCCTGAAGATCGAAGGACGGATGAAATCAATCGCTTATGTGGCAACGGTTGTAAACGCATATCGCATGGCCCTTGACCGCTATGCGGCCGCGCCGGATGAACCTCTGCCGGCCGAACTTTCAAAGGAGCTTGACTATGCGAGCCACCGGCCGTACACGACGGGCTTCGCCTTCGGAGACCCGGGCGCGGCGGGGCAGGCCCCGCAGAGTGCGGACTATGTGTCTGAAGCGCAGATCAGCGCCGTCGTGCTTTCCTACGATGCGCAAGCGCAGACTGCTTGTGTTGAACAGAGAAACCGTTTTGCTGACGGCGATGTGCTTTCCATCCTTTCTCCGGGTGATATTTCGCGCACATTTACCGTCTGCAGCATCCGCAACGAGGCGGGGGAAACGCAACAGACTGCACCGCATCCAAAACAGCGCCTCCACATTGGCTGCATTGAGCCGGTGCAGGCGGGAGATATTCTGCGGAAAATAAGGGGCCATTAGGAAAAAGCAACAGGGAACGGCGCAAAATTATGCTGCCGTCCCCTGTTGGCTTTTGAAAGCGAATTCGCCTAAAGCGCCAGAACCATCATAAGGCAGGGGCAGGATTCGCCCCAAAGCGGCAGGCATTCCAGCGGGCGGAAGCCCATCGCCTCATAGAAGCGGCGCGTTTTTTCGTACCCCTCGTCCGGGAAGGATGCATCCAGCGTCTTTACCTGCAAAAACTCGCAGCCCTGCGCTTTGCACCATGCATGGCAGCGCGAAAGGAGTGCACGCCCCGCGCCGCAGCGGTGGTGCTCGGGCAGAACGCCCATCACGTAAACTTCCGCAGCATAATGCGTGTTGCGCTTTATGGCCAGAAACCCAATGGGCACTCTGTCCGAGTATGCCACAAAGAACGGCATATGTTTGCTTTCCCGGATATATTCTGCCGTGGATTCCGGAATGCCGAACCAGGCAGGGAGCGCGGAAAGAATCTCGGTTGCGATTTGCTCCTTGCTCTCTTCACACTCCAGAATACGGATCGTGAGCGCCTGCGAGTTCATGCGATCCGCTCAATAATTGCGGCACAGGCAGCATCCGTGCTCATCTCGCCGTTTTTGACGAGAAGATCATGCGGCTCTGCATCGAACATACCGTGCTTTTTTTCAAGCATTGCCGCAAGCGGTGGGGGAAGCTTGCCGCCCGTGCGCCGGGCAAAGCGTTCCTGAATGACGGGAAGCTCTGCCGTGACGAGTATTCGCAGTGCGCCTGCCGGCAAGAAAGCAAGGTGTTCCTTCTCGCTGATGACATAAATGAACGGCTCCGCATCCGGCTTCATATGCGCTGCAAGGAGCGTGCAAAATGCCTGCCGGGCGTCCCCCTCGCCTTTTGCAAGGCGAAGATAGTCTTTCCCTGAAAACACCAAAGCTCCCAGCTTCTCTTTTAACATGCCCGCAAGGGTGGATTTCCCGGTGCAGCTTTCCCCAATCAAAGCGATGACCATAAATCCCTCCTGAATTTAATATACGCAATTACAGTATACCACGCACACCGCTTCGGCGCAAACGTAGGGATTCCTCGTAAATGCGCGCGATGTCATGCAGCATGGACACATGGCCGAAATCCGGGGTATACACCAGATTCACTTCGCGGATCATGCCGAGGTTTTCAACCTGAAGCAGGCGGATCTTGCCCTTGCTGGCCTCGTCATAGCAGGCGCTTTTTGCGAGGATGGAAACCCCGAAACCGCGCCGGATCAAATCCTTGATGGTGGCGATGTTATCAACTTCGAGAATGATGTTGAATTCATCAATGGACATACCGTTGCTCTCAAGGTGGGAAACGAACAGATTGCGCGTCCCGGAACTTGGCAGGCGCAGAATCAGGTTTTCCTTTTTCAGTTCATCCAATGTGACGCTGCTTTTCTGCGCAAGCGGGCTTTCGTTAGCGACTGCGAGCACGAGACAGTCTGTATCAATCAAAATGGAATTGAAAGAGGCATCGTGCACTTTTCCTTCTACAACCGCGATGTCGATTTCGTAGGTTTTTAGCTTTTCATAAAGATTATTTATGGTATCAGTAAGGATTGTTAGGCGCACGCCGGGGGTTTCGCTGCAATATTGCGCAAGCACTTCCGCAATCAGGTTGCTTTCCGCGGTATGCGTGATGCCAACGGAAAGGCGCATCGCGCGCAACGGATAATCCCTCAGGCTTTGCCGGAGGTTTTGGTACAGCATACGCATGCGTTGGGCACACCCTAAAACGAGTTCCCCTTCGCCTGTGAGCCGGAGCTGGCCTTCGCTGCGGTTAAAAATGCGCACGCCAAGCTCTTTTTCCAATTGCTTCACATGCTGGCTTACCGCCGGCTGCGTCAGAGAAAGAGATTTTGCCGCCTGCGTAAAGCTTCCGGCTTCAGCTACGCGTAAGAGCGTTTCAAGCTTGGGATCGATCATGACAAATACTCTCCATACATATATAATGATAATTTATATGGGTAAATATAATTATTATTTTACATTATGTCTAATGTTCCATATACTATACCACAACAAATTCGGTAAGGCAAACGGTTTGGGAAGGAGGCGCATGGGATGCGCAAAGCAATTGAGCAGATTTATGCGCAGATGGGAGAAGCCACGAGGGTGCTTTTGGTGCTTTCCATCATTTTGTTTGCAGGTTTCTTGGTTACACGCCTCACAAAAAAATTACATTTCCCCGATGTGAGCGGGTATATTCTTGCGGGTATCCTGATTGGCCCATGCTGCCTTTGCCTTGTGCCGGAACCGATGCTTGCGCGGATGGGCTTTATCAGTGATATCGCGCTTGCTTTCATCGCATTTGGCGTCGGACGCTTTTTTAAAAAGGACGTTCTGAAGAATACGGGCATAGGCGTTGCCGTATTGACGCTGTTTGAGGCTTTGGCAGCTGGTATTTTGGTTGCGCTTGTGCTGCGCTTTCTGTTCGCTCTGCCATGGGCGCTTACCGTGCTGCTTAGCGCAATTGCAACGGCTACCGCACCCGCGAGCACAATGATGACCATTCGCCAATACGGGGCGAAAGGCAAGTTTATTGATACGCTTTTGCAAGTGGTTGCACTTGACGATGCAGTATGCCTCCTGATATTCAGCGCAGCTGCCGCAGCCATATCAGCGGGGGGCGTGAAGGGGCTTTGTGCATGGGCATTTGCAAGGCCGATCGCATACAATGTGAGTGCGTTGCTGCTAGGCGCCTTATGTGGTTTGCTGCTAAGCAAGCTGCTCAGCCCAAAGCGCAGCCGAGACAACCGATTGATCCTTGCGGTGGCCATGCTTCTCATGCTATCCGGCATTTGTGCGGCTTTTGCTGTCTCCCCACTGCTCTCCTGCATGGTATTTGGGGCAGTCTATGTGAACGTCACAAAGGATGAGGGATTGTTTGAACAAATAAACGATTTTGCTCCGCCCATTACATCCATGTTTTTCGTGGTTTCGGGCATGAGCCTTTCGCTTCCCGCGCTTGGTACGGCGGGAGCTGTTGGAGCGGTTTACGTGATCGTGCGCATTGTGGGAAAATACTTTGGAGCGTACTATGGCGCTGCCGTTACGAGGCAAAACCAAGTGGTGAAACGCTATTTGGGGCTGGCATTGATCCCGCAGGCAGGCGTAGCCATCGGCCTTGCATTTCTTGCGAAGCGGATTCTGCCGGAAGAAATGGGAGATATTCTGCTTGCAATCATTCTTTCATCCTCCGTATTATATGAGCTCGTTGGGCCATGGTGCGCAAAAAAGGCAATTATCCTTTCCGGTTCCCTGCCCGGCTGCTTAAAGGAACACGGAAAAAAACAGGAAACGGGCGGGCCGGAAGAAACCGGGAGCGAGGGAAAGTCTGCCGCACACAATGGCGCACCGCACGGAACGGTGCTATAATACAAACAAGAAACATGAGAGATGGAGGAACGGATATGAAACTGGCAAATGCGCTGACCGAGCGGGCGGAGCTGCAAACCAGGGTACGTCAGTTGGAAAGCCGGCTGATGAACAATGCTCAGGTGCAGGAAGGGGAGCGCCCGGCGGAGGAGCCGGCAGCCCTTTTGGAAGCGCTTGATGCGGCTTATGCCGCGCTTGAATCGCTCATTGCACGCATCAACCTTACCAACAGCGCAACGTATGTCCAAGGGGAAAGCCTGACCGCGCTTCTTGCGCGCCGGGATTGCCTCGCTGGAAAAATCGGCGTGCTGCGCACGTTTTGCGACAATGCGAGCGCGCTTGTAACGCGGCGCACAATCGGTGAAATCCGCATCAAAAGCACGGTGGATGTGGCGGCAATGCAGAAGCAAATCGATGTGCTATCCAAGGAACTGCGCGAGCTTGACGCCGTTATTCAGGAGAAAAACTGGACCACGGAACTTCTGGAATCATTTTAAAACAAAATCCGGCCGGAAAGCGTGTAACGGAAGGAAGCGGGTGCGATCTCAGCCGCTTGAGAAGGAAGCGGCACAGATGGTAGCGCGCGGGGACGCGCGGGGTTCGAATCCCCGAAGCAATGTGATCCCGGCATCGTAACATCTGCAAAAATTACGTTTATTGTTTTTACCGCAGCGCCGGTCCTGCCGTGAGGGTGGGTCGCGGGCACTTCCCGGCGAAAAAAGGGTGATGCATCAGAAGACGCATCACCCTTTCGTGTTCGTACCAAATGGCGGCAGGGAAATCACAGCGTAAAACCAAATCCGATGGCGCTGACCGAGTTTGCACGTTCGGCCAGCGAATCAAGCGGCAGGCCGTGCATTTGCACCACAAAGTTTTTGGATTCCTCCCCTTCAAGAAGTGTATTCTTTGTAAAATACCACGCCCCGAGGAACGTTCCTTCGGCATCATAGAAACCGATATGGATGACGTTCATTTCACAGCCCAACGCGCCTGCGCAAGTGATTCGGCCGGAAAGCGTGGTGAAGTTGGGGTAATTATCCGCAAGGTAGAGACGATCCACAAGGAGCAATGTGCGTGCGGCCTCTGCGCGGCGCGGGGTAAGCGAAACGGAAAGAGAAACCTCCATTCCGGCGGAAAGCGCGGTTTCCGAAGCCTGAGGCGCCCAAGCTGTCAAAAAAGAGGTTTCACCAGGCATCAGCACGGCATATTCAGCAAGCGGCGGCACAAAGCTGTGCTCAAAGGTTTCACCACCGGCAGTAAAGGTGAAATCGGCAGATTCGATGATGATGGGGCAATCGCCCGTGTTGGTGTAGGCTGCTGCGCCATAAAGCGTGATGCCTTCCGTGCCGTTATATACGGCCGCAGCCGTATCATCCACACGCGCGGCCGGAGTTTTTCCGTTCTCAGCGTTGAACGCAGCGGCGTCTGAACCTACGCTGTCCGCTTCGGAAAGCGCAGGGGAAGCACCAACATCCACGAGCGGAGTGGATGGCGCATCCGATCCGCAGGCAGAGAGGGCAAAAAGCAGTGCCGATGTAATAAAAAATGCGAGTAGGCGTTTCATATGCGCATTATATCACAGGCATGTCAAACCGTCTATAATGACGGGCAGGGGAGATATTGAAATTCACAAATTGGCAATCTTGGCCGTATGTGTTAAAATAGTATCGGTAAAAATAGGCATAGTATTGTTTTTTGGGAGGATAGATCAAAATGGCGAAAAAGACCGTTATGGATGTTGACGTGAAAGGCAAGCGTGTATTGGTCCGCGTGGACTACAATGTGCCGCTTAACGATGCGGGCGAGGTCGCGGATGACAAGCGAATCACAGCGTCTCTGCCCACGGTAAACTACCTGCTTGAACACGGGGCGCGCGTGATTCTCTGCTCTCACCTCGGCCGCCCGAAGGGTGAGCCCAAGCCGGAGTTTTCCCTGAAGCCCGTAGCGGTGCGTTTGGCGCAGCTCCTTCCTAACGTAAAGATCGGCTTTGCGGAGGACTGTATCGGCCCGGAGGCCAAAAGAAAGGCTATGGCGCTTAACGATGGTGAGATCCTGCTTTTGGAAAATCTGCGGTTCCACAAAGAAGAGGAAAAGAACGACTCCGCATTTGCAAAGGAGCTTGCTTCTCTTGCAGAACTCTATGTTTCAGACGCATTCGGCACCGTGCACCGTGCGCATGCCTCTACGGCGGGCGTTGCGGCCTACCTTCCCGCCGTTGCCGGCTTCCTGATTGGCAAAGAGCTTTCCATCATGGGTGATGCGCTGGAAAAGCCGGAACGCCCGTTCGTTGCGATTCTCGGCGGTGCAAAGGTGGCGGATAAAATCGGCGTCATCAAGAATCTGCTGCAGAAGTGCGATACGCTTATCATCGGCGGGGGCATGGCGTACACGTTTTTCAGGGCAATGGGATATGAAATCGGCGATTCTCTGCTCGATGCGGACAGCATCGGGCTTGCAGGCGAGCTGATGGCGGAAGCGAAAGAGCGGGGCGTAAAGCTGCTGCTGCCGGTGGATACCGTTGTGGCGGACAACTTCTCTGCGGACGCGCAGCACAAAACCGTAAAGTCGAACGCAATCCCGGCGGGCTGGCAGGGGCTTGACATCGGCGAGGAAACATGCCGCCTCTTTGCGGAAGAAATCAAAAAGGCGAAAACCGTTATTTGGAACGGCCCGATGGGCGTGTTTGAATTCCCTGCGTTTGCAAAAGGCACGGCCGCTGTGGCGGAGGCCTGTGCAGAATGCGGAGGCACGACGATCATCGGCGGCGGTGATTCTGCTTCTGCGGTAAAAAAACTTGGCTTTGCGGACAGGATGACGCATATTTCCACGGGCGGCGGAGCAAGCCTTGAATTCCTGGAGGGCAAGATTCTTCCCGGCGTAGCCGCACTGAACGACAAATAAGCTTTCGGATAAAAGGAGAAAAAGAAGTATGGAACGCAAACCCATCATTGCGGGAAACTGGAAAATGAACATGACGCCCGCAGAGGCAAAAGAATTGATTGCGGCATTGATTCCCCTTGTGGCGGATGCGGCGTGCGATGTTGTCATTTGCCCGCCGTTTGTTGATCTCCCTGTTGCGGTGGAATTGACAAAGGGTACGAATCTCTTTGTCGGCGCGCAGAATATTCACTGGGCGGAAAAAGGTGCATACACGGGCGAGATCAGTGCGGCGATGCTCAAGTGCATAGGCGTTGCGTATGCAATCGTCGGACACAGCGAACGCAGGCAGTACTTTGGAGAAACGGATGAAACCGTGAACGGGCGCGCAAAGGCTGCCATTACAGCCGGCATTACGCCCATCATCTGCGTGGGCGAATCCCTTGCCCAGCGCGAAGCGGGCGAGACGGAACAGGTCGTTTCCGGCCAAACGGAGGCTGCACTATCCGGCATCGCGGCGGGGGATGTAAAACGGCTTGTAATCGCCTACGAACCCATCTGGGCAATCGGCACCGGGAAAACCGCAACGAAGGAACAGGCCAATGAAACGATCGCCTGCATCCGCAAAACGGTGGAACGGCTCTATTGCCCCGGAACGGCGGAAGCTGTGCGTATCCAGTATGGCGGCAGCATGAACCCGAAGAACGCATCCGAACTGATGGCCATGCCGGAGATAGACGGCGGCCTGATCGGCGGTGCAAGCTTGAAGGCGGAGGATTTCGCTAGGGTTGTGAACTACCGAGGGGCGAAATGAAACAGATTACTGCATTAATTATTCTCGACGGCTTTGGCTGCCGGGAGAACGTCGATGGAAACGCGATCCGTGCGGACGGTGTAAAGCATATCCGGGAGCTTTGGAATGCATACCCGCATACGCAGATTGAAGCATCCGGAAACGCGGTCGGCCTTCCTGCCGGCCAGATGGGCAATTCCGAGGTTGGCCACCTGAACATCGGCGCAGGGCGGGTGGTTTATCAGGAACTGACGCGCATTACAAAGTCCATTGAAGATGGAGATTTTTTCTCCAACGAAGCTTTCCTTGGCGCGGTGGAAAACTGCAAAAAGCATAATAGCGCCCTGCATCTTTATGGCCTTTGCAGCGATGGAGGCGTACACAGCCACTTAACGCATCTTTATGCGTTGGTAAAACTCGCGCGCGAAAACGGCCTGAAAAACGTATTCATCCACTGCTTCATGGATGGGCGCGATGTGCCGCCTGAAAGCGGCAAGGGATATATCCATGCGCTGAAAAACGAGTTGAAAGCGCTTGGCTGCGGTAAAATTGCGACCGTGATGGGGCGTTATTACGCAATGGACCGGGACAACCGCTTTGAACGCGTGGAAAAAGCATATGCGGCGCTCGTTTATGGCGAAGGCATTCAAGCGGAGGATCCCGAGGCGGCAATGCAAGCTTCCTACGATGCAGGTGTGACGGATGAATTTATCATTCCTGTGGTCATTACAGAAAACGGCGCGCCGGTTGGCACGGTTCGGGCGAATGACAGCGTGATCTTCTTCAATTTCCGGCCGGACCGGGCAAGGGAGATTACCCGTGCGTTTATCCTGCCGGAGTTTGATGGCTTTGACCGCAAAAAAGGGTTCTTCCCGCTGCACTATGTTTGCATGACGCAATACGATAAGACCTTTGGCACGCGTGTGCATGTGGCGTTCAAGCCGGAGCACCTTTCCAACACCTTCGGCGCATATATTTCTTCGATGAATAAAACGCAGCTGCGCATTGCGGAAACGGAGAAATATGCGCATGTAACGTTCTTTTTTAACGGCGGGGTGGAAGCGCCCAATCCGGGCGAAGACCGCGCGCTGATCCCGTCCCCCAAGGTTGCGACCTATGACCTCAAGCCTGAAATGAGCGCATACGAGGTAACGGCGGAGGCCGTAAAGCGCATCGAAAGCGGCAAGTATGATGTGATGATCCTGAATTTCGCAAATCCGGATATGGTTGGCCATACGGGCGTGATGGAGGCTGCCGTGAAGGCGGTGCACGCGGTGGACGAATGCGCGGCCGAGGTGGTCTCTGCAATCCTTAAAGCAGGGGGGCGCGCCATCATCACGGCGGACCACGGTAACTGCGAGCAGATGGTTGGGCCGGATGGAGAGCCCTTTACCGCGCATACTACGAACCCTGTGCCGCTTATTCTTGTGGATGATATGCGGAAAGAGGCAAAGCTCCGCACGGGCGGAAGGCTGTGCGATCTTGCGCCCACGCTGCTTGCGCTGATGGGATTGCCTGTCCCGGAGGAGATGTCGGGCAGAAGTCTCCTTGAACCGTGAGTTCAGTTTGCCGAAAAAGTCAAAATGCGTGCAAAACCATGCGGATGCGGTGAAAATGCTTGCGCTTTCGGCATCCGCATGGTATAATGCCCCTTGCAGTCAATTAGGAGGTTGTATATATTATGGAAACGTTAGGAATAATCGTTAACATAGTCCTCATTCTTGCTTCCGTGGCGTTAATCGCCGTGGTTTTGATGCAGCAGACCAAGAGCGCGGGCCTTGGCGGCGCCTTCGGCGGCGATACCGCTTCGTTCACCGCGCGCGGCCGCAGGGCCAGCAGGGAAGCTAAGCTTCAGAAGATCACCATCGTATTGGGCGCTGTTATCGGCGTGTTGGCGATTGCGATGATGATCATCGGCTGAGTTACCTCACGATTTCTTGGGTGTGCCTGCATTTTGCCGGCACACTTTTTTGCGTTGAAACGCGCGAAAGCGGGAACCCTCTGATACTGAAAAAAAGAAGGTGAAAGGAAACGAAGGAAAACGAAATGGAAAACAGAGTGATTGAAGCGCTCCGCCGCGAAGGAAAACCGCTTGCGCCGGAAACGCTTTTAGAAGAATTTGAGGCGGAGGAGCGCGACGCAGCCGCGATGGCTGTGGAACGCCTGCTTTCTGAAAGCAGGCTGATTCTGACGCGTAAACGCAAATTGGCGCTGCCGGAACAGACGGGGCTCATCTATGGGCGTATGCAGGGCAATGCCCGCGGATATGGCTTTTTTATTCCGGAGGATGGCAGCCCCGATATGTTTGTGCCCGCAGATGCGATGCATGGCGCAATGCATGGCGACAAGGTCTGGGTAAGGCCAACGGAGACGGTCAGCCGCAACGGCAGCGCGGAAGCGGAGGTTATGCTGATCGCTGTGCGTGCGCAGAGCGCTGTTGTAGGCACATTTGAACAAAGCCACGGTGCGCCCGGCGGGTACGTGATCCCGGACGATACGCGGCTCTATATGGATGTGCTGGTATATGAGGCGGCAACAGGAGGCGCGAAGCATGGCGATAAGGTTGTCACAAAGATTACGCAGTATCCGGATGGCCGCCGCCCGCTGATGGGAGAAATTACCGAGGTGCTTGGCGGGAAGGATGAGGCGGGGACGGACATCCTTTCTGTGATTCGCCGGCTGGATTTGCCCGAAACGTTTACAAAAGCATCAATCCGCCAGGCACGCAGCCTGAACAAACCGGTCGATGCGGATACGGTTGCGCGGCGTGAGGATCTGCGTAACCTGCCAATTATCACCATCGATGGTGCGGATGCGAAGGACCTTGACGATGCTGTATCCCTTATAAAGCTCAAGGATGGGTGGCTGCTTGGCGTGCATATTGCGGATGTGAGCCATTATGTGCAGCCAGGAACAGCGCTTGATGCGGATGCTTACAAGCGCGGCACGAGCGTGTATTTCCCGGACCGGGTTCTTCCCATGTTTCCGCCGGATGTGAGCAACGGAGTCTGCTCGCTTAACGAAGGCACGGAAAAGCTTACGATCTCCTGCTTTATGGAGATCGGGAAAAACGGCAAGGTAACGGCACACCGCTTTTCGGAAACCGTGATCAAGACGGCACATCGCATGACATATGGCGACGTAAATGCGATTTTTGACGGCAATACTGCACTGTGCCAAAAATATGCGGATGTTGTTCCGATGTTGGAGGAAATGCGCATAGTAATGGAACTTTTGAATGCGCAGCGGGTGAAGCGGGGCAGCATCGACTTTGATTTGGACGAAGCGGCAATCACGCTCAATCCTGCGGGCAAACCAACGGATGTTTCCATTGCATCACGCGGTGTTTCCAACCGCATGATTGAAGAGTTTATGCTGATTGCAAATGAAACCGTTGCACAGCACGTGTTTGAACTGGGGATGCCGCTCGTTTACCGCGTGCATGAAACGCCGGACAAAACAAAGCTTGCGGATCTCAATACATTTCTTAACACGCTTGGTTACGGCATTAAGAACATTGGCAATGTGAAACCTCAGACGTTTCAGAAGATCCTGCAAAAAGCAAAGGGAACAAAAGAAGAAAACGTTATAAGCCGCGTGGTGCTGCGCTCCATGCGCAAGGCACGGTACGCGCCGGAATGTCTGGGGCACTTTGGCCTTGCTGCACCGTGCTATTGTCATTTTACCTCCCCCATCCGCCGCTATCCGGACCTGATGGTACATCGGATGCTGCGCGAGCTTCTGCGCGGAGAGATGACAAAAGAACGTATTGCACGTTATGAAGAGACGCTGGAAGAGATCGCCCGCCATTGCTCGGAGCGGGAGATCGCAGCCATGGAGGCTGAACGTGCGGCGGATGATTTAAAGAAGTGCGAATACATGCAATCGCGTATCGGCACGGTCGAAACGGGGATTATTTCGGGGGTTGCGCAGTATGGTTTTTTTGTGCAGCTGGGCAACACGGTTGAGGGAATGGTGCGCGTGACCTCTATCGCAGGGGATTTTTATGTTTGCGATGCGAAGAATTATCGCATGGTGGGCAGGAATTCAAAGCGCGTGTTCCGGCTCGGCGACCTTGTACGCGTGCGTGTAGCAGGGGTGGATTTAGAAAACAGCAACGTGGACTTTGAATTGGTCCCGAGTGCAAACGGCGGCGCACCCAAGCCAAAGAACGGGGAGGAGAAACCGAAGGCGGCGGAGGAGAAACCGAAGCCTGCGGATGGCAAACAGCCGTCAAAGCGGCGCCGGCGTGCAAAGAACCCGGGGAAAGTTGCAAAGGATCCAGAGAAATAGTATAATATAGACCGCATTATGGAAGGGGGGAAGACATTGCCGGTCAAGAAGGGCGTGCGGCAAATTGCGGAAAACCGCAAAGCGAGGCACGAGTATTTCATTGAAGACACATACGAATGCGGTTTGGCGCTTGTCGGCACCGAAGTGAAAAGTATTCGTGCAGGCAAGGTGAACCTGAAAGACTCCTATGCACAGGTAAAAAATGGCGAGGCGTTTCTCATTGGCATGCATGTAAGCCCCTATGAGCAGGGGAACATTTTCAACGCCGATCCGTTCCGCCAAAGAAAACTATTGCTGCATAAACAGGAGATCCGCAAACTCCAGTCCCTTGCACAGGCGGAGGGGTATAGCCTGATTCCGCTCAGGCTTTATCTGAGGGACGGCCTTGTGAAACTGGAACTTGCCGTTGCCAAGGGTAAAAAGCTTTATGACAAACGCCATGATCTTGCGGAGCGCGATGCCAAGCGCGACATCGAGCGCCGGATAAAGAATGTGGATTGAGCATTTTGCGTTGTTTATGATATAATATAAGCACAGCGCAGCAAATGCGCAGCCATAGGATGCCGCAGGGTACGGCGGCATCCTGTATGGGGCCGTAAATGGTTTCGACGGGGATCGCTGAAGCCGGATAAGCGAGCCGAAGCCCCGCGCTTCGTTAAAAGCGGGAAATTAAAAAACAACTGACGAATCTAATTTCGTACCCGTCGCTGCTTAAGCAGTGACCGTCCGTCCCCGGTTGCCCACGACCGGGATCACGGGCGTCATCAATGTGGGGAACCAGCCTGCATAAGCTTTGCCGCAGGTGGGATCTTATGAAGCTACTAAAATCCTGACCCTGCCGCTGGGGGCCGGATGGAGGGAACGCTAAAGCATCGGCTACGCTCGTAGAAAGTCTTGTGGACGGGTCTTCGGACAGGAGTTCGACTCTCCTCGGCTCCACCAAATCAAAAAACGCCTGAATTATTGAATATTCAGGCGTTTTTTGTGTCTCCAAAGTACACATAAAAGTACACGATTACAGAAGTTTGGACAAAATGCCTTCCACGATACCGGATGCCTTTTTCAGACACCCCCTTAAACCGCGTGCTTGCGGTTTCTTCGGTGTCTATGCGTGCAGCGGGCCAGCTGAATGGGGGGATATTTTGAAAAAAACCTGAATTTCAAAATACGGAACGCAAACAGCGGTGTTTTGCAGAAAGCCTGCGAAACACCGCTGCCGGAAACTTAAACATCCGTATGCCTGCTCATTTACGGGGTAAAAATGAAATATTCTGGCCGGACATCGAAATTGCCATTGTTTACAAAGACGATTTTTTTGCTGAATGCAATTGCCCGTTCGATCAATGCTTCTTGCGCGGCCTTATCAAAGCCCAAGATGCCAAGATGGATCCGGTTGTAAATATTGATGATGCCTTCCGTAGAAATGGTAGAAGCATTATTGATCTTCGCTCCGAACAGCTTATGTTCAACGCTGGTGATCGCTATGCTGTAAAGGCGCATCTCTTCCTCGGAGTAATTCAAGCCAAGGTAGGCGCATTCTTTGCACAAATCCCGATAAACAGGGGATTCTTCCACATTTTCCACCATGATTCTGCCGTGCACTTCTTCCATAAAGAAACGCTCAAAATTCCTATTGCTGAAAAGGGTGTTGAACAAAATCCGTCCCTGTGTAATACTCTTAAAAATTACATCCGGCTCATCCTTGAAATACAGCTCATTTACTGCAGCATAAAAAGCATTGGTAAACCGGCGGGAAATTAAAAGCGCAATCGCCTGCTTGGTGCCGAAATAATGATGGATTAACCCCCGGTTAACCCCTGCGAGATTGGCCAATTCCTGCTGTGTCGTCTGCCGGATTCCTTGGGAATAAAAGAGGATTTCCGCGCTGGATATAATTTTATTTTGGGTAATATCACTTTTTTTTGTCATGCCGTCCTCAACTCTAACCACGTTTTATTTATGCTCGTTTATAGTATAACACAGTGAGAAGACGGGATGCAACATCTCAAACATCCATAGAGTTGAAATTTATAATTTGAGGTATGGAGAAGGCGTGTTCAATATTATTGAAATTGACCGGGCTTATAACTGTGTATATAATATTTATCATAGGCTAAAAAATTTTAGGAGGTAACGTATGAAATTACATATTATAAACCCAAACACTTCGCGGCGTATGACGGAGATGATTCGCAGCTCAGCCGAACAAGCGGCTGCATTTGGAACGGAGATCGTATGCGAAGGCCTGCGCAGAGGCCCGGAATATGCCGACTGCGCATATGACGGTGTGATTGTAAGCCACGAGCTGGTTCAGATGGTTCAAGCCGATATGCGTATGACGGCTGGATATGATGCATACGTTGTGGCATCGTTTGCCGATCCTGCGCTTGATGCCCTGCGCGAGCTCACTGATAAGCCGGTTGTGGGCATCGCAGAGTCGGCACTGCATTTCGCTTCCTTTTTAGGGTACAAATTCGCAGTCATCAACACCTTGCCCCGATTAGAGCGAACCTTTGAGGATGAGGTGAGGCGCGCGGGCGCATCGGATAGGCTTGCGGTCGTGAAGCTCCCGCCGTATCGCGTTTCCAGCTTCCTTGAAAGCACGGAGGATGCCAAGGCAATGCTGGTGAAAACGGCCCGCGAAGCAATTGAACAGGATGGGGCGGAAGTAATTATTCTTGCAGGTGGAATGCTTGCGGGATACGCAGGGTTTCTTTCCGCGGCGATCGGAGCACCGGTGCTTGATGGCGTAAAATGTGCTGTAAAAATGGCGGAAGCACTGGCCGCACTAGGCCTGACGACCAGCAAAATAAAAACCTATGCATGGCCCGATGCAAAAAAAGCCTACATAAAGTAGCGATACTTAGCCAATCCACCCGCAGGTATAACTGCCTGCGGGTGGATACATATGCAATAATAAGCGATTTGAATGGATAACAAATAAATTAGCAGTTGACAATTTATTATAACTCGGGTATTCTTTAAAAAATAATATTAATTTAGATTTACAATATTTTAACTAATTTGATGATAGGTAAAAATAGAGAAGGGAGAAGCTTACAAAGTAAGTGCATCCCACAATAATATATAATATATAATTTGGTATATATGCTGCAAAACGGCATGCAATATACAAATACCATTTTGAATGATGGAGGACGACGAAATGAAAGCCAAGAGACTACTCTCGATGATCGCGCTGGTTCTCGCGTTGGCGATGTGCTTTGCTGCATGTGGCGAGCCGAGCGAAGCTCCCAACACAACCGCAACTCCAACTGACGACCCTGGAACGCAATCCGGCGCAGAGAATGCCGGGGATTCTGGCAAAGAGTATGACGACACCATCGTCATCGACATGAACAGCGAGGTCACAAATTTTGATCCCGCTTACCTTGCCGGCACGACCACCAGCCGTGTTGCATGCTTCATGATGGACCACCTTTGCTATATGGATCATGACGGCAACATCATCCCGCGCGTTGCGGAAAGCTGGGAAGCCAATGAGGATGCAACCGTGTGGACGTTCCATCTCCGCAAAGATGTGAAATGGCACGACGGCACGCCGCTTGTGGCTGCGGACGTGAAGTACAACTTCGATAGGATCATCAACCCTGATGTGGCTGCACTGCGCGCAGGCGACTTGGCATGCGTTGATTCTGTGGAAGCGCCGGACGATTACACCGTTGTGTTCAAACTTAATACCCCCGTTGCTGCATTCATTACCAAATGCCTTCTTATCAACCCCGGCCTGCTGGCGCAGCCCAAAGCGCTTGAAGAATATGGCGAAAGCTATTCTGACCACGTGGTAGGCACCGGCCCCTACAAATTGGTTGAATGGACCCCCGGCGAAAAGGTCCGCATGGAAGCGAATCCGGATTTCTACCTTGGCGAACCGGCTACCAAATATATCGAATTCAGGCTGATCCCGGATCCCATGACTGCGCTGATCGAGCTGGAGCAAGGCAACATCGACTTTCTGTTCAACATCCCGAGCACGGAAATGGCGGCGTTTGAAAACAACGAGGACATCGTTCTTGAACGCGCAAAGGACTTCGGCGTATGCTGGATCTTCCTGAACGTTGCCATGGATCCCTGCAACGACATCAACGTCCGCAAAGCTATCGCGCATGCGATTGACTATGAAACCATTTACCAGACGATGCTGACCGACTTTGGCTTGCTGGCGGACAGCTACCTGCCCAACCACAACTGGGCCTATACGCCGGATACGCTCAAGTACAACTATGACCCCGAGTATGCAAAGCAGTGCCTCGCCGATTCCGGCTGGACGGATACCGACGGCGACGGCCTTGTGGACAAGGACAGCCAGACGCTCAAGCTTGAGATCGGCTGCACCAAGCGCGAGTCCGACAACGTGATGCTGGAGGCTGCGCAGAACTACCTCCGCCAGGTCGGGATCGACGTTTCCATGGCTGTGTTGGAGAACGCTGCTTATAACGAGCGCCTGCATGGCGCGGACTTCCAGGCCTATGTGCTCAATATCTCCCAGGATTCCCCCGAACCCGCGCTGCTCATCGACTTCTCCTTCCCGACCTGGGCAGGATACAACAAGTTCGGTTATGATAACCCGCGGGTCGACGAGCTGGTGCTTGCTGCAAACAGCACGGGCGATCAGGAGGAGCGCAAGGAACTCTACATTGAGATCCAGAAGATCATCAAGGAAGATTACGTCAGCCTACCGTTCTATTCCCGTTATGCGCAGGTGGGCGTAAGCGCCAAGGTTGAAGGGTTCACCCACAGCGCCGCAATCTTTGATTTACAGGATGTGCGGGTCGCAAAATGATCTGCGCCGCGAAGTGCGGCGGAAAATCTTCTGATCCTTAGCTCAAAGGCTACGGCTGCGCCTGCGCAGACACGCTCAATGTGCCTCGCGGGCGCAGCCAAAGCAATATTCAAGGTAGGTATCATATGCTTAACTTTATTATTAAAAGGCTGCTGACCTCCATCCTCGTTATTATCGGCGTAACGATCGTGATTTTCAGCCTTGTGCACATGGCACCGGGCGACCCGGTACAGATGATGGCGGGCCTCGATGCAAAAGAGGAAGATATAGAGGCGCTCCGTGCCAAAATGGGTATGGACAAGCCGCTTATCGTACAGTACTTCAATTACGTAAAGGGCCTTTTGCACCTTGATCTTGGAAAGTCCATCATCACAAATAAGAACATATCGGACGAAATCTTTTTCCGCTTTCGGAACACGGCGGAGTTGGCGGTTGCCGGCATGCTGATCTCGTCCGTTTTCGGTATCATCATCGGTATCATTGCCGCCGTAAACCGGGACAGGTGGTTGGATAAAACGCTGATGTCGCTCTCCATTACCGGCATTTCCATGCCGTCGTTTCTGCTGGCACTGCTGCTGATGCTGCTGTTGGTTTCCCAATGGCATCTGCTGCCGGCATCCGGCAGGGAAGGCTCTCCGTTTACGGCCGAGGGCTTCAAGTACATCATTCTGCCCGCGCTCACGCTCGGCATCTCGGGTACGGCAAGCATCGCGCGCCTCACCCGCTCGTCCGTTGTGGCCGTCCTGAACGAGGAGTTCGTGATGACGCTCAAGGCGAAGGGCCTCCGGCGCAAGATGATCCTGTTCAAGCACATCCTGCGCAACGCGAGCCTTCCGATCCTTACGATGATCGGCCTTGACTTCGGCTACCTGCTTGGCGGCGCCGTTGTTACGGAAACGATCTTTGCATGGCCTGGCATCGGAAAATATGCGATGGACGCGATTTCACAAAACGATTTTCCGGCGGTACAGGGCGCTGTGCTGATCCTTTCCATGATGTTCATGCTGATCAACCTAGTGGTAGACCTGCTTTACGGCGTGCTGGATCCGCGCGTCTCGCTCGAATAAGGGAGGCGAAACAATGCAATCCAAAGCTTTGAAAAAAATCATCAAGAACCCAACGGCCATGGTGTGCATCGCGCTGTTGCTCGTAATCATCTTTGCCTGCACGTTCTGCAAAGTGCTGGCGCCTTACGGATTTGACGATCAGGAGCTTGCAAACCGCCTGCAGGGCCCGTCCGCAGCCCACATTTTCGGCACGGACGAATACGGCCGCGACGTGTTTTCGCGCGTGCTTTACGGAGGGCAGAACTCCATCGTGATCGGCTTTGCCGCGGTGGTCCTTTCCATCGTCATCGGCGGAACGCTCGGCATGCTTGCGGGGTATTTCAAAAAGGCGGAAGCCATCATCATGCGCCTGATTGACATTCAGATCGCCATCCCCGGCATCCTGTTTGCAATCGTGATTGTTGCAACGCTGGGCGATTCGCTGATCAACGTGGTATTCAGCGTTGCGATTTTCTCTATTCCGACCATGACCCGCGTGGTGCGTTCCGAGGTGCTTTCACTTAAAAAAAGCGAATTCGTGCAGGCTGCGAAAACATATGGTTTGCCGGATTATCGCATCATCTTTGTCCACATCCTGCCCAACATCGTACACACCATGATCGTGCTTGCGACGATGCGCTTTGCAAGCAGCGTGCTTACTTGCGCTACGCTGAGCTTCCTTGGCCTCGGTGTGAAGCCGCCGATGGCGGACTGGGGCTCCATGATCAGCAACGGCAGGTTGTATATCCGCTCGGCCTGGTGGCTCATCGTGTTCCCGGGTGCGGCACTGCTGCTGCTCACGCTCGTGGTAAACCTTTTGGGCGATGCGCTGCGCGATGCACTGGACCCCAAAGTGCAGTGAAGGCATTTGCCTGAAAAGTTACGATTTTGAAAGGATCAATAGCTAAAGTATGAGGATAGATACCCTGATTATCAATGCGGATACGCTCACCATGGCTGGGAAAGGCGTAGGATATGAGGACAACTGCGCAGTCGCCATAGATGCGGGCAAGATCATTGCCGTCGTGCCGATGGCGGATGCGGGCGCATATGAAGCAGAAGAAATAATTGATGCAACGAATAAGCTCGTTCTTCCAGGCCTGGTGGATGGGCATATGCATGCTTCGCTGAACCTGTTCCGCGGGCTTGCGCAGGATACCAAGGATTGGATGATGCGCGGTCAGAAGCCATATTCTTCCCGCATGGAACCGGAAAACTGCCTGCCTGCATCCGATGTAAATATGCTGGAAGCGCTTGCTGCGGGCACAACGACCTTCGGAGAGTATTCTTTCCCGGAAATGATCGGGCATCAGGCTGAGTTCCTGGATAAGCTTGGCGCACGCGGCAATCTCACGATCACCATCCGCGGCACGTCCCGCCAAATGGCGAAGGGCGATATCAACGACCTGTACGTGTTTGACGATGACATGGCGCGTCAGAAACTGAACGACAACCTTGCCCTGTATGACGCATGGCATGGAAAACATGGACGGTTTACGGTCTGTCTTGGCCCGCAGGGGCCAGACTTCATGAGCAGGGAAATGCTCCTTGAATGCAAGCGGGCGGCGGCCGAGCGTAACATGATGCTGCATGTTCACTTAGCGCAGGGGAAGCGCGAAACCATTCAGATGATGAAGCGCTACAACAAGCGTTCCATCCCGTTTATGGAGGAGCTGGGCTATCTGGACGGCAAGCTGATTGCCGCGCATATTACCGATGCGACGGATGAAGAAGCGCGTTTGCTTGCAAAGCGCGGCGCTTCCATGGTGCTCTGCTCCGGCAGCATCGGCATTATTGACGGAGAAGTTCCCCCGGCATGGGAATTCATGCAGGCTGGAGGTTATACGGCGCTTGGCACCGATCAGGCTTCCGGCAACAACTGCAATCAGATTATCAACGAAATGAAGCTTACGGCTTTGTTTAACAAAATCAAGTACATGGATCCGGAGGTAATGCCTGCCTGGCGCGTGCTGCGCATGGCAACCATAGACGGCGCAAAAGCGCTCGGCCTCGCGGACCGCATCGGTTCCATTGAACCGGGCAAGGAGGCGGATATCATCTTCATCGACCTCCGTGCAAAGACGATGATGCCGGTGGTGAAGCACCCGGTCAGAAATTATGTTCCAAACCTTGTATACTCTGCGCGTGGAAACGAAGTGTGCCGTGTAATGGTGGCGGGGCGGACGCTGTATTTGGACGGAAGGTATCTGACGGTGGATGAAGAAGCTCTCATGAACGAATTCGCGCAGAGCAGCCGGGAATATTTCTCGCGATTCCCGCTGGAAGCGGTGAAGGATACCGTAGGGTATGACCTTCAGCAGAACGACAGATTGTAGGAGCGATCGTATGGCTGAAAGATTATTGGACGTTTCGGGCCTTAAAAAGTATTATCCCATCAAGAAAAACCTCTTGGGAAAGCCCGGCGCATATGTTAAAGCGGTAAACGGCGTTGATTTCTTCATAAATAAGGGCGAAACGCTTGGCCTTGTGGGCGAATCCGGCTGCGGAAAATCCACGGTGGGCAAGTGCATCATCGGCCTTGAAGCGATCACAGAAGGCAGCATAACTATGGATGGGCTTGAAATCAGCGCCATGAAGGAGCAGGAGCGCCGCCATATCCGCAAGGATATTCAAATGGTGTTCCAGAACCCGTATGCTTCATTGAACCAGAGGCGCAACATCCTGCAGATTATTGACGAACCCATGCAGGTAAACCTCGACCTGTCGCGTACCGAGCGCGTTGCGCGCACAAAGGAGCTTCTGCGCATGGTCGGCCTGCGCGATGAGTACTGCTCCCGCTATCCGCATGAGTTTTCCGGCGACCAGCGGCAGCGCATCGCCATCGCACGCGCATTATCGGTGAACCCGCGCCTTGTGATTGCGGACGAGGCGGTGTCGGCGCTGGATGTTTCAATTCAGTCGCAGGTCATCAACCTGTTCCGCGAGCTGCAGCAAAAGCTTGAGCTGACCTATCTTTTCATTTCCCACAACCTTTGTGTCGTAAAGTATATCAGCGACCGGATCGGCGTGATGTACTTGGGCGAACTTGTGGAGGTTGCGGAAACGGAAGAGCTGTTCCGGAACCCATGCCATCCGTACACGAAATCGCTGCTTTCGGCGATCCCCCTTGCGGATGTAAGCGAAGGGGAAGAGCAGCGCAGGCAGGAGCGCATCATCCTCAAGGGAGATGTGCCGAGCCCCGCAAACCCGCCGAGCGGTTGCTATTTCCACACCAGATGCCCTGTGGCCAAGGAAATTTGCCGTCAGGAGAAGCCCTGCCGCATGGAAGTTGCACCCGGGCATACCGTGGCCTGCCATCTGTTCAGCGAGGGGGTGTGAACGCGTGAAAAACATATTGCAGATCGAAAACCTGAGTATCAGCTTCCGCACGGATGAAGGTACTTTCAATATGATCAAGGACCTTTCCTATTCGGTCGGGGAAGGTGAGATCGTGGGCATCGTGGGCGAGTCGGGCTGTGGAAAGACCATCTCATCCCTCTGCACGATGGGACTGCTTCCTTCAAACGCCATTGTGGAAAACGGGCACGTGATCCTGAATGAGGAGGAGGACCTGCTCACCTATAACGACAACAAAATGAGCCACATCCGCGGAAAGAAGGTCTCCATGATCTTTCAGGAGCCGATGAAGGCGCTCGACCCGGTGTTCACCATCGGAAACCAGATGGAGGAGACCGTGCGCCGGCACAACAAGGGCGTCAAAAAAGCGGAAGCGCGTGCCCGCTGCCTGGAAATGCTGAAAAAGGTAGAGATTGCAAACCCGGAGCATGTGCTCAAGTGCTATCCGCACGAGCTTTCCGGCGGCATGAAACAGCGCATCATCATTGCGATGGCGCTTATCTGCGAACCCATGCTCCTGATTGCGGACGAACCGACTACGGCGCTTGACGTCACGATTCAGGCGCAGATTCTGGAGCTGATGCAGAACATCCGTAAGATCACGAATGCATCTATCATTTTTATTACGCATGACCTCGGCGTAATTGCCAACCTCTGTGACCGCGTACTGGTGATGTACGCTGGGCAGGTCGTAGAAGCGGCCGACAAAAAGACGCTTTTTCTTTCCCCAAAACATCCCTATACCCGCGGCCTCTTAGGTTCGCTGCCCAGGTTGGACGAGGACAGGGAAACGTTGGATTCCATCCCGGGGAGCATCCCTCTGCCTAAGGATTTCCCGGCGGGCTGCCGCTTCTCCACGCGTTGTGAACACGCGTCGGAGCAGTGCGCGGCATCGGAGCCGGGCTGCTATATGTGCGGCGGCTCTTTGGTGAAGTGCTGGCGCTATGCGGAAAACAAAACTGAAAAGGAGAACGAGCAATGAAACGCATCTGCATGACCGGGTTCGACCCAGTAAGAAGCCTCGGGGACGAAAAGAATCCTTCCTATGAGCTCATCCGCGATTTCCCGCGGGAATTCATGGGATATGAAGTGATGACCTTTGAGGTGCCAACCGCTTTTGACCGCAACCGCGCAGCGGTGGCCTCCATCATCCAAGAGAACAAACCGGACATCTTTCTGGGCCTTGGCCTGAGCGGAAGCAGGTTTGAAATCACACTCGAAAACGTGGGCATCAATTTCCGCGATGCGGGATATATGAAGGATAACGACGGGATGATCCTTCACCATGAGCCGATTTATGCGGACGGTGCGGGCGGTTACATTTCCCCCATGCCCGTTCAAAAGGTGGTGGCTCGTGCACAGGCGGAAGGCATCCAGATGGCGGAGTCCTATTACTGCGGCACTTACTGCTGCAATCAGGTGCTCTACAACGGCCTTTACCACAGAGACAAATTTTTCCCGAACATGCTTGCAGGGTTCCTGCATGTGCCGTATTTCCCTGAGCTTGTGATCGGCCGCAAGTCTGCGCCTTCCATGCCGCGGGAGAAATCGGCTCGCGCGCTCGAGATCCTGCTGGAAGAGTGCGTGGAAGCGCTGAGATAAACTGAACCGGAAAAAGGAAAGCGACAGCCGAAAAATGGCGGAAAGGGATATCTGTATATGAAGACAAAGAACTGGCCGGAAGGCGTGCAATGCGGTGTTGCGCTCACGTTTGACCTTGACGCGGAAACCTTCTGGTTTTCCCGCACCATGGACAGCATGGCAAGCCCCAATCTGATGGCGGAAGGCGCTTATGGCCCCAAGGTTGCTGTGCCCCGTATTCTGGACATGCTGGACAGGCTTGAGCTGAAGGCGACGTTCTTCATTCCGGGCTGGGTCATCGAGCATCATACCGAGACCTGCCGCGAGATTGTGCGCCGCGGGCACGAAATCGGCTATCACGGCTATCTGCATGAAAAAGCATACTTCGTTGAGCAGGAAAATGAGCTGATTGCAAAAGCGAAAAAGATCATGAAGGATCTACTCGGCGTGGAGCCCGTCGGCCACCGCACGCCGGAAGCCGAACTGACAAAGGAGACGATCAGAACCATCATCGACAACGGGTTTGAATATTCCACCAACACAATGGACCGGGATTGCCCATACCTGCACGAGCTGGAAGACGGCAGGAAGATCGTGGAGCTTCCCTTCAACTGGCTTTATGATGATTCCTCCCACTTTTTCTTTACGCTGCAAACTCCGGAACGCCGCAGAATCTGTGCGCCGAGCACGGTGTATGAAATCTGGCGGACAGAATTTGACGGGCTGTATGAAGAAGGCGGCTTGTATCCGTTTGTGTTGCATCCGCAGATCATCGGCCGCGTGAGCCGTGTGAAGATGCTTGAAGACCTGCTCACCTATATGAAGAGCCGGCCCGGTACGCTTATTGGCCCGGGAAAGGTGATTGCAGACGCGGCGCGCAAGGCGCTGATGCCGGAAGCATAAGTATGCGGATGAGGGACGGCAGATGTTCGATATTGTAATTTACAACGGATTTCATATTACGATGGAGGGCAAGGGCCTCGGCGTCATTGAAGAAGGAGGCCTTGCTATTCAGGATGGAAAGATTGCTGCGGTTGGCACGGCGGAGGAAATGCGCCGCGCTGACGCAAGGCGTAAGATCGACGCAAGCGGCATGGCTGTTCTGCCGGGCCTGATCGACGCGCACGTCCACACCGGCTTCGGCCTGCTGCGCGGCCTTTCTCAGGACATCGGCTCCTGGATGCAGCGCGGGCTCTGGCCGTTTTATGATGAACTGGATCGGGAAGGTGCGGCGATCGGCTCCCGCCTTGCAATTCTTGAGGCCATGAAAGCAGGCACCACCACCTTCAATGACTTTTTCGGCAACATGGCAGATCTTGCCCGCAACCATGTATCCATGGGGACACGCGCCATCGTGACCGAGATGGTCAATGAAATGCTCAAAAAGCTTACCGACAACAAAACGGGGCTTTATGCGTTCGACCCTGTGGTGGGCGAAGAAAAATTCAACCGCGCTCTTGCGCTTTACGATGCGTTTGAAGGCACGGAAAACGGCAGAATCACCGTGGGCTTCGGCGTGCAGGCAACGGATATGCTTTCCACGGAGCTGTTGTGCCGCATGTACCGCGAGGCGCGCAGCCGCAACAAAAAGTTCATGCTCCACTTGGAGCAGGGAGACCGGGAGATCGACCAAATGCAGCGCCGCTACGGCAAGCGCTCCATCGCATATCTGGAAGAACTCGGGATGCTGGATGAAAACCTGCTTGCGGTGCATCTTACGGAATCCTCGGGCGAAGATGCAAAATACCTTGCCGGAAAGGGAGCTTCGCTTTTGCACTGCGCAGGCACCATCGGCCTGATCGACGGCATCAACCCGCCCATCGGAGAATACCTTGCGGCAGGCGGCAGCGTGGCGCTTGGGTCGGATCATGTGCCGGGAAACAACTGCAGCAATATGTTCAACGAAATGAAGCTGACTGCGCTTTTGAACAAGAACAAATACCGCGATCCGAGCGTGTTCCCCGCATGGCAGATGCTGCGCCTCTACACCGTGGATGCGGCGCGCGTGCTCGGCATGGAAAACGAGATCGGTTCCCTGCGCGAAGGGAAAAAGGCGGACGTGATTCTCATCGACCTCAACCAGCCCAGCCTTGCACCGGTGATCACCTACCCGTTCCGCAACCTTGTGGCAAACCTTGTTTACTCCGCGCGGGGCAGCGAGGTGCGCACTTCCATTATCGATGGCAACATTGTGATGGAAAACGGTGTGGTGACGATGGTGGACGAAGCGGCTATTGTGCGTGAAGCCAACGAGGCAGCCAGGGAGCTTGCGCAACGCGGCGCAAAACGCGTGGAGCCGGATTCCGAAATGCTTGCCATGTACCATGCGGGCAATCTGTAACGCAGCCATTAAAAGGAGAAACCAATGTTTGACGTAATCATAAAAGGCGGAAAAATCATCGACGGAACCGGGGGGGACGCTTATGTTGCCGACCTTGGAATCCGCGGTGAACGCATTGAAGCCATCGGTAACCTTGCAGACGCAGAGGCGAAAATGGTGATCGATGGAGCCGGTTTGACCGTAACTCCGGGCTTTATCGATGCGCATTCCCACGGAGATGGCACGATCCTGCTTTACCCCAATGCGGAAAGCGCGGTGCGCCAGGGCATCACAACGTTCGTGGGCGGCCAGTGCGGCGATTCGCCCGCACCCCGGAGCGACAAGTATTATATGCGCCATTTCTGGGAGTACGACGCGTGGTATGAGATTGACCATCATACGTTTTACGCCGATTTCGTGCAGCCCAAACAGAAGGCGCTGGAGGTACTGGAGCCGCGCTATAACGTGAAGTTTGACTTTTCCACGTTTGACGGCTATCTTTCCAAGTTGGAAAACATGGGTATTTCGGCGAACTTCGTCCCGCTTCTCGGCCACGGCACCATCCGCGCGCACAGCATGGGACCCAAGGATGCAAACCGCATCCCCTCCGCCGATGAGATGAAGCAGATGAAGGCTTATCTGAAAGACGCCATGGAAAGCGGCGCGTGGGGCATTTCAACCGGGCTTGACTATGTGCCGAGCGCATATGCAAAAACACCGGAGATTGTGGAGCTTGTCCGCGAGCTGAAGCCGTATGACGCATATTATAACACGCATTGGCGCAAGACCGGCCTGCGCATGAAGGTACCCGGACACCATTATGCCATCGACGGCATTCGGGAAGCATGCGAGATCGGCCTGCAAACCGGCGTAAAGACCCAGCTTTCCCATTTGAGCAGCGGGTATTCCATCGCGCCCATGCCGGATCCTGAGCTTGACGCGGCGGCAGCGCGCGCAACGCTTCGCGTATTCGATGCCTACCGGGAGCAGGGAGCGCAGCTTGCCTTTGATGTAATCCCCAACACCAGCGGCGGCTTCCAGTGCATCCCGTACCTTGTGATGTATTTCGTGCCGTGGGTGCGCATGAGCGGCGGCGTGGAGCATTTCATTGAAAACCTGCAATCTTTCGATTACCGCGAGGAGTTCCATGAGTATATCATGAGCGGCAAGTGGTACATGGTGAGCCCGGTGCGCAATGCAGAGTGGGATAAGATAATATATGTTACCTGCGCAAAGGATGCATCGCTTGCAGGCAAGTCCTTAAGAGAAATCACGCGGGAGCGCGGCGGGAGCAACAGCGTGGATACCGTCATCGATCTTCTGATTGAAGATCCGCTCATCAAGGTCATGCAGAACAGGCACATTGAAGGCTCCGTGCAGGAATTCCTGAACCATGAATCCGCCATGGGCTGCATCGACAGCTATGTTTACGATGACGTGGGTCCCTTCGGTGTAGGGCAGGTGGTTCCGGAAATCCTGCCGCATCCAAATGCATATTGCGGTTTCATCAAGTATATCAAGGCGTTCGGGCAGCCGCGGCTGGAGGATACCATCCGTAAGATCACCGGTGTTACGGCGCAGTGGCTCGGCATGGAAAAGCGCGGCACGCTGAAAGAAGGCAACTTTGCGGATGTGGTCGTGTTTGATGAGAAGACGCTTGAGCCCAATGAAAACCACATCGAGCCCCGCCAGAAGCCTAAGGGCATCCGTTTCGTATTCGTAAACGGAAAGCTTACCGCGCAGGACGGCGAGCATACGGGCGCACGCAGCGGTGCGGTGCTGCGCTTCAACAAGAAAGAGCTGTTCCGCTAAGGCGGCATACATTTTACCCAAAAACGGAAGGAGTTCATTATGGCTGTAACGAAAAAACAATTCGACATTGAGGCGCTTCCCGGCGAGCGCTGGTTCCCCTTGGAAACCTCTTTTGAAGAGGATATGAAGGAATATTGGGGCGATTGGGGCGTTTGCTCCGAAGTGGATACGCTTAAGGACGTGCTGATGCGCCGCCCCGGGCCGGAAATCGACAATTTTGACTGGGCGGCAGCCCGCTTTAAGTGTGCGATCGACCCGGAACGCTTCCGTGCGCAGCACGATGCGCTTGCACAGGTATACCGCGATCACGGCGTCCGCGTACACTATGTGGAAGAGCAACGCACAGACAAACCAAACGCCCTCTTCATGCGCGACCTGTGCTTCATGACGCCGGAAGGCGCGATCGTTACCCGCCCCGCCATGGAAGCGCGCCGCGGTGAGGAAAAGGCTGTGGCGAAAGCGCTTGCAAATCTGGGGGTGCCGATCGTACGCACCATTACGGGCAGCGCTACGTTTGAAGGCGCAATGTGCATGTGGATTGACCGCAAAACCGTTGTTCTTGCTTCCGGTGTCCGCACCAACCGCGAAGGATACGAGATGATGGAATACGAGCTGCGCCGCATGGGTGTGACAGAGATCCTGCATATGCAGATCCCCTATGGCCATGCGCACATTGACGGCAACCTGAACTTTGCCAGCCACGAGGTTGCGGCAATCCATCCGGCGCAGGTGCCATACGATGTATGCGACGCTCTGAAGAAGAAGGGCTTTAAACTGATTGAATGCCCCTCCCGCCTGGAAGCCAAGGAAACCTTTGGCATTAACTTCGTTGCCATTAAGCCCGGCCTTATCGTGATGCCTGCGGGCAATGAAAGATTGCAGGAACTTCTTGAACAAAACGGCATTGAGGTAATTGCCGTGGAGCTTGACGAAATCATGAAAGGATATGGCGCAATCCATTGCTGCACCGCGTTCCTGAAACGGGAAAGCAACTGATATAAGCAGACCAAGGTATCCGGCCGGAGCAATTCCCACGACTGCACCGCGAAAGCTGCCGACGCTGAGCGTTTGGCAGAGGGCGGGCGCGGGGATTGCTCCGGCATTTCAGTTATGGCCGGCACCGGCAGCAAAGCGCGTGTTCGTTCCGATGCTTATGCTTCGGGGGCGGCTTTAAAGTGTTGCTGCGCAAGGAGGGCTGCCCCGATTAAACCGGCTTTGTTGCCGTGGCGGGCGGGGAGCAATGGCGCATGAAAGCCCGGCGCAATGTGCTGCTGCATATGGGAGCGAATCAGCGCAAGAATGCGCGCATCTTCAATGAAGCCGCCGCCAATCACGACCGCTGCCGGATCAAATATGTGAATCAGCGATGCAAGCCCTTCTGCCACGGTGTCTGCCCAGGCGGCGATGTGCGGAGCAACATCAGGGCGTTCCATTGCAGCGGCAATCTTACGACCGTCGCTGAGTGCACAGTCAACTTTACGCATGCGCGTTACAAGCGCCGAAACGCTTGCAACATTTTCGTAATATTGTCCGCCGGTATACATCATTCCAAACTCTCCGGCAGACCAGTTCGCGCCGTGGTATACCTGCCCGCCACGCACAATTGCGCCGCCGATGCAAGTCCCGTAAGTCAGGCAAATTAAATCGCCGTTTTCGGGAACGGGGCAGGCCTGTGCTTCTGCAAACGCCATGCAATTTACATCGTTTTCCACGGCAACCGGAACACCAAAGCACGAAAACTCTTCTTTAAGGTTTGTGCCGGTATAGCCGGCAATAACATGCGGCGGATCGTAAATAATCTCGCCACTCGTGCAGTTCACCTGACCCCGCGTGCAAATGCCGAGTGCATCCGCCGGGCCAAGAGCCGCCGCCGCTTTTCGCACCCGGTTCATAAGCCGTTCAGCGCCTTCCGGGCCATTGGTTGGGAATTCGCTTACGGCGTGCAAAGCATTGCTTTCCCAAACACCGTATTTTACAAACGTGCCTCCGATATCAAAAACGTTGATTTTCACTTCAAATCCCTCCGTGTTCCTGCGTATCTGCGCACAAAGAGTATATCACGTCGCAAATAAAATTTCATCATGTTATTAAATGAATGAGATAAACGATTGACAAACAATATATTATAGTGATATAGTTTATTAACACGGTGTTAGATATTGCGGAACGAAAGCGTGAAACAGACTGTGATTTTGATTTGCGGATGCAGAATCCGCAGGAAATACCAAAAACTAAAAACGGAGAGGAAGAAACATGATGAAGAAAATCCTTTCGCTTGTGCTTTGCCTTGCAATGGCCATCAGCGTTGCAGGCTGCGCGCAGCCAGGCAACAGTGATCCCGAACCTGTGACGACGCCGGATGGCGAAAACACGCCAGCTACGACAGATGAACCCAGTGCAACAGAGAACCCGGAAGAAAGCCCATATGTGGAAGACGCAACGTTCCGCTATCTTTATGCTTCCGAAATCAGCACGATGAACTATCTCGAAACCGGCACCACTGCCGATTTCAAGCCGGCTGCCAACTTTGTTGATACGCTGATTGAGTATGACGAATATGGCGTAGTCAAACCCTGCCTTGCAACGTCATGGGAAGTTTCGGACGACGGTTTGGTGTGGACGCTTCACCTGCGCGAAGGCGTGAAGTGGTACACTTATGAACTTGACGAGTATGCCGAAACCACAGCGGACGATTTTGTGTTTGGCCTTGAGTGGATTCTCAATCCCGCGAACGAATCCTCCAATGTCGATATCGTATGCAGCGTTATCAAAAACGCGAGAGAGTATTTTGACGGCACCATCACCGATTTCTCGGAGGTAGGTGTGAAGGCGCTTGATGCGTATACGCTCCAGTATACGCTGAAAGACACCTGTCCGTACTTCCTCTCCATGCTGACCTATGTCGCATTCATGCCCGCAAACCGCGCGTTTGCCGCGGAGTGTGCAGAGTACTACGGCACATCCAACGACACCATCCTTTACAACGGCGCATATTATTGCACCAGCTGGGAGCCCCAGAGCGAACTTGTAATGGAACGCAACGACAATTACTGGGACCGCGAGAACGTTTCCATCAAGACCGTGTCGGGCAAATACAACGCTGAAGCCGAAGCGCTTGCGCCGGAAATGTATCTGCGCGGCGAGATTGATGAAGCGCAGATTCCTGTTGAGATTCTCGACAGCTGGATGAAGGACGAAAGCAAAAACCAAATCGTACGTCCCAACCGGCCGACCTATGATGCGATGTGGTGGTTCTTTGATTTCGATCCGCATTTCGACGAGCCCTACGACAGCGAAAACTTCAAGCTTGCCGTCAATAACCGGGCATTCCGCCTGTCGATCGTTTACGGCATCGACCGCGTAAAGGCGATGACATGCTATGATCCGTACAGCCCGGAAGAATACCTGATGAATACCGTCACCCCGCCGAACTTTGTTGCGGTGGATGGCAAGGAATATACGCAGACCGGCGAGCTGGAAACGGTGAGCGGGCAGGATTGGTTCCAAAGCGAGACCGCGCTGAAATACAAGGAGCAGGCGGTTGCAGAGCTCACGACTGCCGGATGCAAATTTCCCATTGTGATTCCGTATTACTATCGTGTGGATCAGGCAAATCAGGATCTGGTTGCACAGGTGATCGAGCAGCAGCTCGAAGGTCTCCTTGGCACGGAATACATTGACATCGTCACCATCGCCGGTCCCGCCAACAACTACATCACCGAAGTGCGCAAGGCCGGTAAATACGGCCTGATGGAAGAAGGCTGGGGCCCGGACTTCGCAGACCCGGTAACCTATGCGGATCCGTGGGGGCTGAGCTGGAGCTACAACAACCGCTCCATGTGCACGCAGGAAGATTATTTGACCGGTTATGTCTACACACAGGAAGACTATGACAACGGCGTAATTGACGATGAAGCTTACATCGGACAGCCGCAGCAGATTTATGACAAGATGATTCAGGAAGCGACGGCTGAGAAGGTTGATCTGGCCAAGCGCTACGAACTGTTTGCAAAAGCGGAAGCGTGGCTGATCAATGAGGGAATCGTGGTTCCGTTCCGCGTGTTCTCCAACGGCTATGTTGCAAGCAAGCTTACCGTGTTTGACGGAGAGTATTCCTCCTTCGGCGTTTCCGTGTGGCGCTACAAGGGCAAACATGTGCTCAAAGAAGCCATGAGCCTTGAGCAATATCAGGAACAGTATGCGCAATGGAAGCTGGACCGCGAGGCTGCGCTTGCGGCGGCTGAACAATAACGGCAGGTTGAGCCGGCTCCCAAATTAAGCAAATCGGGCGTGGGGTGCTTTCGCCCCACGCTCCGCTTTTACCGCTGGTTGGCACGCCGCAGTCAAACCGAAGGCATGGGTAAAAAAACGGAAAGGAGCCGCGGCCTGATTTAAGAAGGAAAGGCCGCAGTGATTCTGAATGCTGGAATACATCGCAAAACGCACACTGGGCGCCGTTGTATCGTTGTTTATCGTGATTACGCTGATTTTTCTCCTTCTTCGCATGATGCCGATGGAAGGATATTTCGGCGCGGAATACGACAAGCTCAGCGAGGAAACGCGCGCCAGCATGCTCGCAGAGAAAGGCTTGGACAAACCGGTTCTGACGCAGCTTGTTGAATTTTATAAGAACTTATTGAAAGGCGATCTTGGAAAATCGTGGATTTACAGGCCAAACTATCCAATCGCAAAAATTCTGGAAAAAAAGATTCCGTATTCGCTTAAAATCGGGCTGATCTCCATGGCGGTGTCGCTCTTGGTCGGCATCCCGCTCGGCGCGATGATGGCCCGCTTTAAAGGCAAGCTCGGCGATAAAATCGGCACTGCTTTTATCGCTATTGTCGAAGCTCTGCCGACAGCTGTGCTGATGCTGTTCGTCCAGCTTTATTTTTCAAGTTGGTTTAACTTGTCCCTTTTGTTTGATAAGGACAACCCTTCCACGTGGATTCTGCCGATCCTGTCCATCTCGCTGTTGAGCATCTGTACCTATGCGATGTGGATGCGCCGCTACATGATCGACAATATCAACATGGATTATGTAAAGCTTGCGCGCGCTAAAGGCGTCCGCGGCGGCAGAATTATGTTCCTGCATGTATTCAAGAACGCGTTTGTTCCCATGGCGCAGTTTTTGCCGGGTTCGGTGCTTTCAACGATTATCGGCTCCATTTATGTGGAACATCTTTACTCCATTCCCGGTACAGGCGGCCTGCTGATCGACGTAATACAGCGGCAGGATAATACGATGGTGCAAACCCTTGTGCTGCTTTATGCCGCAATCGGAATCATCGGCATGTTCCTGGGCGATCTCCTTATGGCGCTGCTTGATCCGCGCATCAGCTTTGTGAAGAAAGGGGATGACCGCTAATGGCTGCAAAAAAACCGTTGTTTAACCGCCAAATGCGCCGCATCAGCGAGCTCGATGCAAATATTCAGGCCGGCTTGGCGCGGGAGGAAGCCGAACGCGCAAAACAGGCTGAGGCGGAAATCGAAACCGTTGATTATACGCCGGAACAGATCGCGGCGCTTGATCCAGCGCTGTTTGAACCGGCCGGGTTCAACGAGGAGGATGCGGAGCGCACGGGCTATTCCAATTATTCCTATTGGGCGAGCACATTCAAAAATTTCTGGCGCAACAAGGTCGCGCGCGTGCTGATCATTGCACTGATCGCAGTGCTGCTGTTCGCATTTCTTCAACCATTTTTCCCGGGACAGCATGACCCTGTAACGATCAATAATGATCCTGAGACGGGAATCCAGCTGATGAATTTGGCGCCCTCTTCGGAATATTGGTTTGGCACGAACGCAATTGGTCAGGACCTTTGGGCGCGCGTTTGGGCAGGTACCCGCGTTTCGGTGTTCATCGGCCTTGTGGTTGCGCTCAGCGACCTTGTGGTAGGCGTGATCATTGGCATGATCTGGGGCTATGTGCGGAAGGTGGACAAAGTGATGACTGAGATCTACAACGTCATCAGCAACGTGCCGCAGACGCTTATCCTGATCCTCGTAAGCTATATCCTGCGCCCGAGCATCACCACGATCATCATTTCGATGTGCATGGTGGGGTGGATGGCGATGGCGCGCTTTATCCGCAATCAGGTTGTGATTTTCCGGGACCGCGATTTCAACCTTGCCTCGCGTTGCCTCGGCACAAGCACGTTCCGCATTATTACGAAAAACCTGCTGCCGCAAATGGTTTCGGTCATCATGCTGCAGACGGCGCTCGCCATCCCGGGCGCAATCGGAGACGAGGTGTTCCTTACCTATATCGGGCTGGGGCTTCCCACTTCTCAGGCTTCCCTGGGTAACCTGGTGGAAGCGGGGCGCGTTCTCATGATGCAGAAAGAGCTGCGGTATCAGCTTATTTTCCCCGCGGCTGTCGTTGCATTCATCACGATTGCGTTCTATATCATCGGCAACGCGTTCTCCGATGCTGCCGACCCGAAAAACCACGTGTAAAGGAGAGCGGCTATGGAAAACAGGGAAATCATTCTTTCGGTCAAAAACCTGAATGTGCGGTTCAGCCTGCGCGGAAAAAGCCTGCATGCGATCCGGGGCGTTTCGCTTGATGTGTTTAAGGGCGAAAGCCTTGCGATCGTGGGGGAATCCGGCAGCGGCAAATCCGTGCTTACAAAGAACTTTATCGGCCTTTTGGATAAGAACGGGCGGATCGATTCCGGTGAAATCCTGTATGCGGGAATGGATCTTGCAAAATTCACGACGGAAAAAGAGTGGGCAAAGATTCGCGGCAAGAAGATTGCCATGGTGATGCAGGATCCGATGACAAGCCTGAACCCGCTCAAAACCATCGGTTGGCAGATCAGTGAAGCGCTGATTCTCAACCGCGGCATGAAGCGGGCGGAAGCAAAAGCGGCTGCCATAGACATCCTGAAGGACGTTGGAATCAATGAGCCGCAGCGGCGGTATCGGCAATATCCGCATGAGTTTTCCGGCGGAATGCGCCAGCGCGTTGTGATTGCCATTGCGGTTGCGTGCGGCCCGGAAATTTTGATCTGCGACGAACCCACGACGGCGCTTGACGTCACCATTCAATCGCAGATTCTGGGGCTCATAAAAACGCTGTGCCGTAAATATGAAATGACGACGATTTACATTACGCATGACCTTGGCGTAGTGGCGAACGTGGCGGACCGCATTGCGGTCATGTATGCCGGGGACATCGTGGAAATCGGCACGGCGGACGAGGTGTTCTTCAACCCGCAGCATCCATATACCTGGGCGTTGCTCTCAAGCCTTCCGCAGCTTGGGGAGAAGGGGAAGGAGCTTTATTCAATCAAAGGCACGCCGCCCAAACTGTTTGGCGTTATAAAGGGTGACGCGTTTGCCCCGCGCAATCCACAGGCACTCAAGATAGATTATCTCGTTCGGCCGCCCTATTTTGAGGTGTCGCCAACGCATAAGGCGAGAACGTGGCTCCTGGACCCGCGCGCGCCAAAGATTGAGCCGCCTGAGATTATCAAACGGCTGCATGATCTGGAACAAGAAGGAGAGGCGGGTGAGGCGGATGAGTAAGTGGACGGAAGCGCGCGCACGTACGCCGCTTGTAAGCGTACGCAACATTGATGTGACGTTCGGAAACGGCAGAAATGCGTTTAAAGCGGTGGACAACGTCAGCTTTGACATCTACCGCGGCGAAACTTTTGGGCTGGTTGGAGAATCAGGGAGTGGAAAAACCACGATCGGCCGTGCTATAATCCGAATTAACAAGGTTTCTGCCGGCGATATCCTATATGAGGGAAAACGCATCTCCGGGAAGATCGACCGGGAGTGCGACCGGGAAGTCATCAGGAACATCCAGATGATCTTTCAAGATCCGATGGCAAGCCTGAACGAGCGTGCAAAAATTGATTATATCATAAGCGAAGGGCTTATGAGCGTAAACCACGGCATGAGCGCCGCGGAGCGCAAGGAAAAGGTGGAGCAGGCTTTGCTTGATGTGGGCCTGCTGCCGGAGTTTGCAAGCCGTTTCCCACACGAGTTTTCCGGCGGCCAACGCCAGCGTATCGGCATTGCACGCTGCCTTGTAATGAACCCTTCGTTCATCATTGCCGATGAGCCGATCAGCGCGCTGGATGTCTCCATTCGCGCACAAGTGCTCAACCTGCTTTCGCGCCTGCAACAAGAGCGCGGCCTGACTTATTTGTTCATTGCCCATGACCTTAGCGTCATGCGTTTTATCACAAACCGCATCGCAGTCATCTACAAGGGGGTAATTGTGGAGCTTGCGGAAACGGAAGAGCTGTTCCGGCATCCGCTGCATCCTTATACAAAGGTGCTCCTTTCCGCAGTGCCGGTGCCCAATCCCCGTGTGGAACGGAAAAAGAAGGTGCTGGTATACGATCCCGGCTGCCATCATTATTCAGATGGAGAGAGACCCGTTTGGGCAGAGGTTGTCCCGGGCCATTTTGTACGCGGCAGCGAACGGGAACTTGACGCGTACAGCGAGGAACGTGACAAATAAGGAATTTGGATGGAGGAAGCAATGTATCAGGCAGTTCCCAGGTCGCAGGCGGATCTGAAATACCATAACCTTAAGCTGATTTTCGATCTCGTAAAGCGGGAAGGGCCGGTATCCCGCGCTGCGCTTGCAAAGCGCACGGGGCTTAGTGCAACAAGCATGACGCGCATCGTGAATGAGCTCCTGAAAATCGGCGTGATTGCAGAGCACTCCATCGCATCTGTGGGAACGTCCGGCCGGCCGAGCACACTGCTTGAAATCCGTTCGGGCGCGGCTTACTGCCTCTGTATGGATGCGATGCCGAACATGAGCAAGGTGACGCTTGTGGATTTGGCTGCAAGGAATGTAGCCTACCGTGAGCTTTACATGGCAGAAGGAGAGCCGTTCTGCCAAACGGCTGAGGAGCTTCGGAAAATGCTGCCGGAGCTTTGCCGCGATGCAGGCGTTTCGCCGGAATGCGTGGCATGCTGCGGCATCAGCATCTCCGGGCATGTTCTTGAAACGGGGCGCATTTCAGCATCAAGCCAATTGCAATGGGCGGATGTAGATGGCGTGGGCATTCTTGAAAGCACGCTTGATATGCCGGCTTTTGTGGAAAACGACTGTAAGGCAGCCCTGCTCGGAGAACAGCATTTGCTTTCCTGCGCCGGAGAGAGCACGGAAAACATCGCTTATTTAAAGCTTGGCTGGGCAGGTGTAGGCAGCGCTGCGATTGTAGATGGAAGGCTTCTTCGGGGAAGCCGCAACGCGGCGGGCGAGATTGGTCACTTTAATGCCGGTTTGGAAGGAATGCGTGCCGAGAAATGCGAGTACCGGGGCAGTTTCGAGCGGACGATCAGCGAATCCGCTGTGATTGAACGTGCGAAGGAGATTGACCCCGCTTACGGGTCGCTTGCAAGCATTAATGAAGGCCTGAAAGCGGGTGATGCGCGGCTTCAGGCGATGCTGCAGGAAGTCGGCGAATATATTGCGATTGCCATCAGCGATATTTCCTGCGCATATAACCCGGATACGATCGTGCTGGGCGGCAACCTGATTGCAAGCTGCACAGGGTGCTACCACACCGTGATGCAGTTTGTAAAGAAGCGCCTGACGCGCTCCGTACAGCCGAATCTGGCGGTTCGCCTTACAAAAATGGGCTCAAACGCGAGCCTTTATGGCATGAGCTGCATCGCTGTAGAACAGGCGATTCAGCGGTTGCTGCAAAAGTCTGACACGGGGATTTGAACGAATGAGGATTATAAAAAAGGAAACCTACGAGGAACTCAGCAGATGTGCAGCGGACATGATTCTTGCTGCGGTGCGGGAAAAGCCGGAGTGCGTGCTGGGCCTTGCAACGGGAAGCACGCCCATCGGAACCTATGATTGCCTTGCCGCTGCATGCCGGGAGGGAAAGGCAACGTTCCGGCAGGCGAAGACCATCAATCTGGACGAATATACCGGTTTGGGTGAGGACGATCCGCAAAGTTACCGCTTTTTTATGAAAGAGCACCTGTTCCGGCACATTGATATCAAGCGGGAGAACACCCATATCCCAAACGGGTTGGCGCCGGATGCCGCAGAAGAATGCAAACGATATGAGGCGCTGTACGAGCGGCTCGGCGGAATTGACCTTCAACTGCTCGGTATTGGCCAAAACGGGCATATTGGGTTCAATGAGCCGTCCCGTGCGCTGGAGGCCGGAACGCATGTGGTGGAGCTCAGCGAAAGCACGCGCATTGCAAACAGCCGGAATTTTGCGAGCCTTTCCGCCGTGCCGCACGGCGCGATTACACTTGGCATGGGCGGCATCCTTAAAGCAAGGCGCATTCTGCTGCTTGCATCCGGCGAACAGAAAAAAGAAGCGTTGCGCAAGGCGGTTCACGGAAAAGTCGATCCGGAAGTGCCTGCGAGCTTTTTGCAGCTGCATCCGGATGTAACCGTAATCTGCGATTTTTCTCTTACGTTGTAATGAAGCAAAATGGAGCATGGAGGATACTATGGAGAAACAACTGAAAATCTTAAGCATCGGCGCACACCCGGATGATGCGGACACCTATTCGGGAGGACTGCTTTCCAAGCTGCGCGACGCCGGCTGGCTGGTGCGCCTGCTGTCGGTTACAGACGGCAGCGCCGGCACATACCACATGGACGAAAGTGCGGAAGAGCTAAAGCTCAAGCGCCGCAGCGAAGCTGCGGCGAGCGGTCGTCTGCTTGGCGGGCGGTATGACGTGCTGGATTATCCGGACGGCAGGCTGGAGGTCACGCTTGCGGCCCGCGAACATCTGATCCGCTATATCCGCCGCTTTCGGCCGGATGTCATCATCACCAACCGTCCGAACGATTATCATGCAGATCACCGCAATGTCTCGCTTCTGGTGCAGGATGTATCCTTCCTGCTGACGGTTCCGCACATCTGTGCGGATACACCGTATCTCACACATACGCCTGCCATTCTGTTTTGGGCGGATGATTTTAAAAAGCCGTATGCACACATAGCGGATGTGGTTGTTCCGGTTTCCGATGCGCGCGTGGACTTTAAAGTGAAGATCGCTTGCTGCCATGAATGCCAGTATTTCGATTGGATGCATTGGCCGGATCATGTTGAGCGGATCGCATGGCCGCGTGAAAAGCAGATCGCAGACCTTGCGGAGCGGTATCACCGCGCGGGCAGGGCGCAGTGCGAAGAGCAGAAGGAGAAGCTGGCTGAAAAGTATGGAGCGGAGGCGGAGAAGATCCGCAACCTTGAAACGTATGAAATCAGCGAATACGGCGGTGCAATTCCGGAAGAATTTCTGCGCGTTGCGGAATGCATAGAATAATCTCCAACTGCAAAACTGGGATAAATGGAGCCTTTCGTTTTTACGGGAGGCTCCGTTTCCATAAAATACCGAAAAAGGAGGCGCTTCTTACAGCATAAAACCGCATACCATATCAAACGATGGGCAAATCAGATGCATAACACAGCCGCGCAACATACTATGCAGCATAGCGGAATGCAGCGCGCTGCATTTCAGTATAGATCAAAAAGGGAGAATTGTGTATGAACCAAACATGTCAATATGTTACCTCCTCCCTGGAGCTGCATTTGTTTTTTGCAAGAATTATGAAAGAACATGCGCTGTTTCTGGAAGCAGGCTTTACGCCCGTAAATGCATCGCTTGCGCAGGAAGCGGAGCGGCTAAAGGTGGAATTTGAAGCGTTGCTGCTGCGGGCCGTTCGCCTGGCGGATCATGGCATCATCCGTTGCAAGGTGCTTCGATCGGGCGAAATCATAACCGAATTTACGGCGCGGGCAGAGCAACAAACGCAGCGCCTCACCGGCATTGCAATCAGCAAAGAGATTACGCAGTTGGAAACCGCGCTCACCTGCGGAAAGGACACAGACCCCAAGCCGGAATTCGTGCGTGAAATCAGGGGACTCAACCAAAAAGCGCTCAGGCTTGTGGACAGCTTGATCCGCTTTAAAGAGCGCATTATTGCAAACGTGGATTCGTGCCGGATGTTTACCATGAATTACCCGCTGCTGATAAAGCATATTCTGCGCGAGGCAAAGCTGTACCAAAGCTATCTTGTGCAGTTGGAGAGCGGAAAACCGGCGGACGACCGCTTTATGCGGCAAACGGAGCAGTTTTGGAATCGCATCATGATGGAACATGCGTTGTTTATCCGAGGGTTGCTGGATCCGACGGAGGAGGCGCTGATCAAGGCATCCAACGATTTCGCAAAGGACTATGCCAAGCTTTTGGAAGTCTCATCTGCACGCAATGAGCTTGCAAACAGAAATACAGCGGAGGCTTCCCTGCGCGAAACGCTCCAGTTCCGGGACTTTAAGGCTGCGGGTACCAAAGGCATCCTGAACTGCGAAGTACAATCCATTATTTTGCCTTTGCTGGCCGACCATGTGCTGCGGGAGGCCAATCACTACATCCGCCTGTTGAGCAAATAAGGCTCAAAACGAAAAAGGAAGCTATGCTGTGCGGGAGAGCGCAGCCGGTCCTGCCTGCAGTAAGTGAAGCTGTTGGGAATATACTCACATGGCATCCTGATTTGGCGTAAGCGCAAAGCACATGCCATGTGCAGGATCGATTGCGCCACGGTTGAATTTCCTGGGAGGGACCCGTTGAAATCCCGCTGAATCTGTGATATGCTTTAAACAGAAAGATAGGCGATGACGGAGCAAAAGCGCCGTTTGTCCGCCCCAGAGAGGGCCAGAGAGCTGAAAGTGGCCTGCGGAAGGGCGGTGCGTAAAGTTCGCTCCCAAGCCGCGCCGGGGAAGCCTGCATGTTTGCAGGTGTGTAGTCGGCGCCGGGTAAGCCCGTTACAGCGGAAAAGGCCTCGTGGCAGCGGGGCGAATTAGGGTGGTACCACGAGCGCGCCTTCGTCCCTTCGGCGAGGCGCGCCTATTTTATTTCATCATTCGGAGGTTCTGTTATGAACGATGCATTGCAAAAGATCAGGCAGGAAACGCTCGACCGCCTGAAGGAAGTGCGGGAAGAAAAAGAGCTTGAGGCGCTCAACGTTTCCGTGCTTGGGCGCAACGGTGCGCTGACGGAAATCCTGCGCACCATGGGAAAGCTTGACAAAGAGCAGCGTGCGAAGCTGGGCCAGGCTTCCAACGCCGTAAAAAAGGAACTGGAAGAAGCCATTGGCGCGCGCCGCGAGAAGATTGCGGAGCTGATGCTTGAACGCCGCTTTGAAAAGGAAGCGCTGGATGTGACGGAGCCCGGGAAACGAAAGCTGCCCGCAGGGCATCTGCATCCGATGACCAAAACCTACCGCGAGATCCGGGATGCGCTCATCGGCATGGGCTTTACCACCTTTGGCGGCCCCGAGGTGGAGTATGACGATTATAACTTCACCAAGCTCAACCTGCCGCTCGACCATCCGGCGCGCGACATGCAGGACACGTTTTACATCAACGACCGTGTGGTGCTGCGCACGCATACTTCCCCCTGTGAAGCGCGTGCGCTCATGAACCTCAAACCGCCGTTCCGGCTTGTCATGCCGGGCCGCGTGTTCCGCGTGGACGAGGTGGATGCAAGCCACAGCCCTGTATTCATGCAGATGGAAGGCTTTGTGGTCGATCATGACATTACGCTTGCAGACCTGAAGGGGACGCTTGACACGTTCGTGCATGCCGTGTTCGGCGAGGATGTGCGCACGCGCTTCCGCCCAAGCTATTTCCCGTTCACGGAGCCTTCGGCCGAGGTGGACATTTCCTGTTCCATCTGCGGCGGAAAAGGGTGTCGCGTGTGCAAGGGGACGGGTTGGATCGAAATCCTGGGCTGCGGTGTAACCAACCCGCACGAGCTTGAAAACTGCGGGCTTGATCCGCGGGAATGGAAGGCCATCGCCTTTGGCATCGGCGTGGATCGCGTGACGAGCTTGAAATACGGCATCACGGATATCCGCCTTGAGTACGAAAACGACGCGCGCTTCCTGCGCCAATTCTAAGGGAGGGATTGCGATATGAAACTGCCGCTTAGCTGGTTGAAGGACTATGTGGAATGGAACGTTACGCCCGCTGAATTTGTGGAGCGCATGATGTGGCGCGGATTTGAGACGGCCGATATTTTAGAAGAAATGCCCGGTGTATCCGGTGTTGTGGTGGGGCGCATCAATGCGCTTGAAAAGCACCCCAACGCGGACAAGCTGCAGATCTGCTCCATCGACGCAGGCGGAGAAGCCCCCCTTTGCATTGTGACGGGTGCAACAAACGTGTTTGAAGGCGCGCTTGTGCCAGTGGCGATGGATGGCGCGAAACTTGTTGGCGGGATCACCATCAAGCCCACGAACATGCGCGGCGTGGAAAGCGCAGGCATGCTTTGCTCCGGCAAGGAGTTGGGGTTGACCGAAGCGGACTATCCGGGTGCGGAATTCAACGGAATCATGATCCTGCATGAGGAACATTCGTTGGGCCAGCGCATTCAGGATGCCGTCGGCATGAACGACATCATTTTTGACATTGAGCTCACGCCCAACCGTGCGGATTGCCAGAGCATCATCGGCATCTGTCGTGAGGCTGCTGCGGCGCTCGGCCAAAAGTTCCGGGAACCGGTCATCCGCCCGGTAGCGGGCGAAGGAGACGCTTCGGATTACGCATCTGTGAGCGTGGAAAACACGGAACTTTGCCCACGCTATTCCGCGCGCGTGGTCACGGACCTCGTCATTGAGCCTTCCCCGAAGTGGATGCAGCGGAGGCTCCGTGCAGTCGGCATGCGCCCGATCAACAACATTGTGGACATCACGAACTATGTCCTCGTGGAATACGGCCACCCGATGCATGCGTTTGACCTTGCCTGCGTGGCGCAGGGGCACATCATCGTGCGCAACGCCCGGGAAAACGAAACGGTCGTAACGCTTGACGGCAAGGAGCGTGCGGTCACGCCAGAAATGCTCCTCATCGCAGACCCGGAAAAGGGTGTCGGCATCGCGGGCGTGATGGGCGGCGAGAATTCCGAGATCACAGCGGCCACCAAGGCAACGCTGTTTGAAGCGGCTGCCTTCAAAGGAAGCAATATCCGCGCCACAACGCGCAAGCTCCGTCATGTAACGGATGCGGCTGCACGCTTCATCAAGGGTGTGGAGCCTGTGAACGCCTACCTTGCGCTTGCGCGTGCCATCGAGCTTGTGGACGACCTCCACGCAGGCAAGGTGATCGGCGAGCCGATTGACGTATGCGCGGCAGACGTTTCCCCCCGTGTGATCGATGTGGACTACGCACATGTAAACAAGATTTTAAATACGGATATCACGCCGGAGGACATGGTGAAGATGCTCGCCACCATCAATATCCCCTCCGAGGTGTACGGTGACAAGCTGCGCGTGGATGTGCCGCATTACCGCACGGATATCGAAAGCGGCATTGAGGCGGATTGGGACATTGCGGAGGAAGTGGGCCGCATTTACGGCTACGACAACATCCCGCCCACGCTGATGCGCGGCAACACCTTCCGCGGAAGGATCGGGGACGATCTAAAAGATGAAGACGCCATGAAAGACCTGCTTGTTGCACAGGGATGCTGCGAGATGTACAATTACAACTTCACCGGCCCCGCTGCGCTCGATGCCTTACGCATCCCCGAAGGCGATGAGAAGCGCCTTGCAGTGAAACTTCTGAACCCATTCGGTGAGGATCAAAGCCTGATGCGCACAACGCTGCTTGCAGGCGCACTCGATTCGCTCGCACGCAACTTCAGCCGCAAGACGGGGCAAACGCGTTTCTTTGAGGTCGGGAATGTCCACTTTGATAACAACGCGGATCTTCCGGAAGAGCGCAAGCTGCTTGGCGTTGCCTTCAGCGGCGCGGGCGAGGATTTCTTCACGCTTAAGGGCAGCCTTGAAGCATTGCTTGCATCCTTCAACATGCATGAACGCTGCACGTTTGTGCCCGGCGGCGGAGAATGCTTCCAGCCCGGGCAGAAGGCGCTCCTGCTTGCGGACGGTGAACCGATCGGTGAGCTCGGCGCGATTCACCCCAAGGTACAAAAGGCATGGGGGATCCCTGAAAAGGTTTACTATGCGGAGATCAACGTGGAAAAGCTGCGCGCGCACAAAGGCGGAAAACGCACGTATGAGCCCCTGCCGCGCTTCCCGAAGGTTCCGCGCGACATCGCGGTTGTGGTCGATGAAACTGTAAGCGCAGCCGCGGTGAAGGAAGCGATTGAACAGGCGCCTGCAGCGGTTGCAATCGGAGACGTGGAGCTGTTCGATGTTTACCGCGGCGCAGGAATTCCCACAGGAAAAAAGAGCATGGCTTATTCATTTGCGCTTTCCGCAAGCGATCATACGCTCAATGATGACGAGATCCAGCAGGCAATGAAATGCGTCATTGAGGCCTTGGCAGCGCGCCTTGGCGCACAGCTTCGCGCATAACTGCAATTAATTTTTAGGAGGAAACGGAATGCTGGCGATCCTGATCTACATTTGCGCCGTCTGGATGATCGGAAAGGGCGCACTGATGCTGTATGGGAAGTACGTTCCCGTTACCGCCCGCACGGCCATTGAGGACGAAAATGACAAGCGGGCATGGTGCCGGGAAAACGGGATTATCAACATCGTATGGGGTGTGGACTTTGCGTTTTATGCGACCGGCACGCTGCTTGAGGTCGGTAAGGTGCTGGGGCTTTTGTGGCTCATAATCGCCGTCGCTGTTGGAATCGTATGCTGTGTAGCAACATATAAGAGCAACCAGAAGTATTTTCAATAATCAGGAACTGGAAGGCGGAGGGCCGGGCGATTTGCCCGGCCCTCCGCCTTGTTCCTTGCGCGCTGTTGCAGGATATGCTACACTGTTGTACATTGCGGTTGCTGCAATAATTTATATATGATATATGATCTGCCGCTTGCGGCAGGCAAAATAAAGTTTATGAACCAGGAGGAAAGGAATGGAACAGGCAAGCGATCTGAAGATTGCGCAGGAGGCTGAACTTTGGCCGGTTCAGAGCGTTGCGGAGGCTGCCGGAATTCCGGAACGTGCGCTTGAATGCTATGGGCGTTACAAGGCAAAGGTGAACGTAAAGGCTCTGCCGGAGACAGAGCGTGCGGGGAAAGTGATCCTTGTGACGGCGATTACGCCAACGGCTGCGGGGGAAGGGAAAACCACCGTGAGCGTCGGCCTTGCGGATGGGCTGGCAGCAATTGGAAAACGGGCGATGGTTGCGCTGCGTGAGCCGTCGCTTGGGCCTGTGTTTGGAATCAAGGGCGGCGCAGCGGGCGGAGGATACGCACAGGTGATCCCGATGGAGGATATCAACCTGCATTTTACGGGGGACATGCACGCCATCGGCGCGGCGAACAACCTGCTTGCCGCAATGCTGGACAACCATATCCAGCAAGGCAATGCGCTTGATCTTGATGTGAAGCGCATCGCCTGGAAGCGCGCGGTGGATATGAACGACAGGCAGCTGCGGCATATTGTGAGCGGGCTCGGCGGAATGCCAAACGGCATGCCGCGAGAGGATGGATTTGACATTACCGTTGCTTCCGAGGTCATGGCCGTACTTTGCCTTGCGGAGAATCTTACGGATTTAAAGCGGCGCCTTGGTACGGTTATCGTTGGTTATACGCGTGCGGGTAAGCCTGTTACGGCGGCGGATCTCAAGGCGCACGGCGCGATGGCGGCGCTTTTGCGGGATGCCGTCAAGCCAAACCTTGTACAAACGCTTGCCCACACCCCTGCACTCATTCATGGAGGGCCGTTTGCGAACATCGCGCATGGCTGCAACAGCGTAATCGCCACAAAAACGGCCATGCGCCTTGCGGATTACGTTGTGACGGAGGCTGGCTTCGGCGCGGATCTCGGTGCGGAAAAGTTCCTTGACATCAAATGCCGCCAGGCGGGAATACAGCCCTCGGCCGTGGTGATCGTTGCAACGGCACGCGCGCTCAAACTGCACGGCGGAGCCGGGAAAACGGAGCTTGCGGCGGAAAACCTTGGAGCGATTAGAAAAGGGATTTGCAACCTGTTCCGGCATGTGCGCGTGATTTCAGAAACCTTCCGCCTGCCTTGTGTCGTAGCAATGAATCGTTTTGCAACGGATTCCGAGGCGGAGCTTGCGTTGATTGAAACGCTTTGCGCAAACCATGGCATCAAAGCCGTGCGCTGCAATGCCTGGGCCGAGGGCGGCTCCGGAGCCGCCGAACTTGCCGCGGAGGTCGTGCGGCTGTGCGATGTGAAAAACGAGTTCCGCTTTGCATACGACGATGATATGCCGCTGCGCGAAAAGCTACGCTCGCTTGTGCGCTGCGTATATGGCGGTGCGGATGTGCGCTTTTCCGCAGAGGCAGAGAAAAAGGAGGCGCTTTTGCGCGAGACCGGCCTTGCAAATCTGCCTGTATGCGTTGCAAAAACGCAATACAGCTTTTCGGATGATCCCGCGCTGCTCGGTGCACCGGAAGGCTTTACCGTGACCGTGCGGGATCTGAAGGCCTGTGCGGGTGCGGGCTTCATTGTCGCATATACTGGTGCGGTAATGACCATGCCTGGCCTTCCGAAATCGCCCGCAGCCGAGCGGATTGATGTGGATTCCGAAGGGAATATCACAGGCCTGTTTTAAACAGCGGGTGAAGCATGGATGAATGTCTGCGCGCTCCGAATGGAGCGCGTTGCTTTTTCCATTTTGCGCGGTTTTTGTTTCGAAACCGCCTTCCGTGTGCTATAATGAATTGGTTCGCCTCTGCGCCAAAGGCGTAGAAGCTTGTTCTCATATTGCAAAAGAAGGGGAACCTGCCTGTCATGGATCTTTCGATTTTAAACAACGAACAGCGCGCCGCTGTGGAATGCCTGGATGGCCCTTTGCTTGTGCTTGCGGGCGCAGGCAGCGGCAAAACGCGGGTGCTTACATATCGCATTGCAAACCTTATCGAACATGGCGTAAAGCCGTGGAATGTTCTTGCGCTCACGTTTACAAACAAGGCTGCGGCCGAGATGCGTGAACGTGCGGCGGCGCTTGTGGGGGAAGGCGCGGAAGAGATGTGGGTCACCACGTTCCATTCCTGCTGCGCGAAAATGCTGCGCATTGACTGCGACCGGCTCGGGTATGAACGCAACTTCACCATCTATGCCGACAGCGATCAGATGAAGGTAATCGGCGATATTTTGAAGGATATGGGCATGAACGAAAAAAATATGCCCAAGCGCGAGATGAAGGAGCGCATTTCCAATGCAAAAAACAAATCGTTGAACCCGGAGCAGTTCCTTGCGGATACCTATGCGGACGGCGAGGGGCTGACGCTGCGCGTTTACAAACAATATGAAAAGCGCCTGCGTGCAGCCAATGCGCTCGACTTTGACGATTTGCTTGTCAAAACGCTTGCGCTTCTTGAAACCAACCCGGATATTTTGGAAAAATACCGGGGCAAGTTCCGCTATGTGCTCGTGGATGAGTATCAGGATACCAATATGCCCCAATACCGCTTTGTGGAGCTCCTTTGCCGGGAGCACGGCAATATCTGTGTGGTGGGTGACGACGACCAGAGCATTTATGGTTGGCGCGGTGCGGACATCCGCAATATTATGAGCTTTGAAAAGGACTTTGAGGGAGCCAAAGTGATCCGTCTGGAGCAGAACTACCGCTCCACAAGCAAAATTCTGGATGCTGCAAATGCCGTCATCGCCAACAACGAAAGCCGCAAGCGCAAAACGCTTTGGACGGAGCAGGAGGGCGGCGAACGCATCGAGCGCTACATTGCAGCTTCCGAGCGGGATGAGGCCAACTTCATCTGCCGTAAAATCCTGGAAGGCGTGCGGGATGGCCGGGCCTATTCGGATTTTGCGATCCTGTACCGCATGAATGCGCAGAGCCGCGTGCTGGAAGGAACGCTGCTCAATTATGGTATTCCGCATAAGGTATACGGTGGATTCCGATTCTATGAACGCAAGGAGATTCAGGACATTCTGTCCTATCTGCGCCTGATCGCAAACCCGAATGATGATGTGGCGCTTGCGCGCATCATCAACGTGCCGCGCCGCGGCATTGGAGACAAGGCAATCGAAGAACTGCGCCTTGCATCCGAAACGCAGGGGCTTTCCATGCTCTTTGCGGCAATGGATGGCGGGCTTTTGACGGCGCAGACCGCAAAAAAACTCAAGGTGTTTACGGATTGCATTGCAGAATTGATGGCCATGAGCGCTGTAATGCCGCTTTCGGATTTTGTGGAGCATTTGATCAAAGAGATCCGCTATGAAGCGTACCTTGCTGCGGACGACAAAATGGGCGAACTTGAATCGCGCATGGACAACCTGCGCGAACTCGTCGGCAACATTAAGGAGATCGAGCATGATCTGCCGGAGGGCGAAAGCGCGCTCAGCGCATTTCTGGAAAACGTCGCGTTGATTTCAGATATTGACGCGATGGAGGAAGGCAACGGCTCTGTGGCGCTGATGACGCTGCACAGCGCGAAGGGACTGGAATTCCCGGTGGTGTTCCTTGCCGGGATGGAGGAGAACGTGTTTCCAACCTTCCGCGCGCGCATGGACATGACGCGCAGTGCGATGGAGGAGGAACGCCGGCTCTGCTATGTCGGCATCACCCGGGCACGGGAGAAGCTTTATCTCATCAACGCGCAGCAACGCTCAATCTTCGGCGACAGCGCGTATAACCAGCCCTCCCGCTTCATTGCAGAAATCCCGCAGGAACTGATCGAGTGCCAGCAGGAGCAGCGCATGGCACAGCAGCAACAGCAGCGCGCGATTTGGAAACGGGATGCGGAAATGCCGAAATACGCTTCTTCCCAGGGCTTTGGCGTGCGGCGGGACACGGTTGCGGCGCCTACGCCCGCAGCGGTGCGGCATACGCCGGACGCTACACCGGAGGGCAGGCAATTCAAGCAATACATGCGGGTGCGGCATGAAAAGTTTGGCGAAGGCACGGTGCTTGAAACGGCAGGCAGCGGGAACGCAATGACGGTAACGGTGGATTTTGCCTCCTGTGGCGTGAAACGCTTTGCAGCCGCCTATGCTCCGCTTACGCCTGTGGAAAATAAGCAATAAGGGAGAAGTGTCCCATGCAGGAACGCATGAAGGAGCTTGTGGAAAAGCTCAATGAATACGCGCGGGCCTATTATGCTTTCGATGCGCCGAAGGTGAGCGATGCGGAATACGATGCGCTCTTCGACGAGCTGCTTGCGCTTGAAGCGGAAACGGGCGTAACATTGCCTGATTCGCCCACGCAGCGCGTCGGCAGCGAGCCGCTTGCGGCGTTTGAACAGCAAACGCACCAGGCGCGCCTTTGGAGCATGGATAAGGTGCGCACCCGTGCGCAGCTCGTGGAATGGGGCGCGCGCGTAGAGCGTCTGCGCGCGGAATATAACGCGGCCAACAATGCCGTGCTGCCGCCCGTGCGGTACGCGCTTGAATATAAGTTCGATGGGCTTACTGTAAACCTTACCTATGAAAACGGGCGGCTTGTACGCGGCGCAACGCGCGGCAACGGCGTGGTGGGAGAGGCGATCCTTCCGCAGATCAAGACGATCCGCAGCCTTCCGCTTACGATTCCCTTTCAGGGGAAGATGGAAGTGCAGGGCGAATGCTATATGCGCTTAAGCGTCCTTGAAACGCTGAACCGAACGGGGGAAGAACAGCTCAAAAATGCGCGCAATGCAGCGGCGGGCGCACTTCGGAACCTGGATCCGCGCGTGACGGCGCGGCGCAGGCTCGACTGCTATCTTTACAATGTTGGATACATAGAAGGAAAAATGCTTTCGGAGCAAACGGAAATGATCGCGTTTCTCAAGGAAAACGGCTTGCCCACGAGCCCGTTTCTGAAAACATTCGACAGCATCGACGCCGTTTATGCGGGCATTGAAGAAGCGGAAAAAGCGCGCGAATCCCTGGATTTCCTCATTGACGGCATGGTGATTAAGGTGCGTGATTTTGCAACGCGCCTCGCGCTTGGCGCTACAGACCGGTTCCCGCGTTGGGCAATTGCGTTTAAGTTTGCCGCGGAGGAAACCACGACCACCGTACGTGATGTCACGTGGGAAGTCGGGCGCACGGGCAAGCTGACCCCGCGCGCACATCTTGAACCGGTGGAGCTCGCAGGGGCAACCATCAGCCATGCAACGCTCAACAACTGGGACGATATCGAGCGCAAGCATGTGGGCATTGGCTCCCGCGTATTTCTCCGAAGGAGCAACGACGTGATCCCGGAGATTCTTTGTGCAGTTGAGGGCGATGTGCCGGAACGTCCGGTGGAGAAGCCTGTGCACTGCCCTGCATGCGGTGCGCATGTGGAGCATCGCGGCGTGCATCTTTATTGTACGAATTCGCTTTCCTGCCCGCCGCAGATCGCCGCGCGGCTCGCGCATTACGCCTCGCGCGAGGCCATGGATATCGAAACGTTTTCTGAAAAGACAGCCGCGCAGCTTGTGGAACAGCTTGGGCTTGCGAGCATTCCGGACCTTTACGATCTTGGACCGCAGGAGTTTCTTTCGCTTCCGGGCTTCAAGGAAAAGAAGGTGAAAAACCTGATGAACGCGCTTGAGGCAAGCAAGCACCGCACGCTTGGCGCGTTCCTGTTTGCAATCGGTATCCCGAACGTGGGGATAAAAACTGCGCGCGATCTTGCACGGCGTTTCGGCACGCTTGAAGCGGTGCGGCATGCTTCCCGGGAGGCGCTTGTCGCCGTGGACGATGTGGGCGACATCGTGGCGGAGAGCATTGCGGAGTTTTTTAAGGATCCCTCGATCGCCGCACAGATCGACCGCCTTCTTGCGCACGGCGTTTCGCCGGCACCGGAAGCGGAACAGCAAAGCGGAAGCCCGCTTGCGGGGAAAACCATTGTTGTGACCGGAACGATGGAGCGCATGGGGCGTAAGGAGATCGAGGCGCTTATCGAACGGCTTGGAGGCAAAGCAGCGGCGAGCGTCAGCAAAAAAACGGACTATGTGCTTGCCGGGGAAAGCGCCGGAAGCAAGCTTGAAAAGGCGCACTCCCTCGGCGTGCCCGTGATGCGCGAAACGGAATTTTTTGAATGGATCGGAGAAGCTGAATGAGGATCGGAAAACTGGACAACGACCAGCTGAATGAACTGATTTTAAGCAAATTCAGACATACGCGCAGCGAGGTAGTCTGCTCGCCGCGCATCGGTGTGGACTGTGCCGCCGTGGATCTTGGCGGCAGGCTTGCCGTGCTTTCCACAGACCCCATCACATCCGCAGCAAACAATTTGGGGCAGCTCACCGTGCATGTGAGCTGCAATGATGCAGCGGCAGCGGGGGCGGAGCCTGTGGGCCTTCTCGTGACGCTGCTCGCGCCGCCCACGGCGACGGAGGCGGACATTGCCCGTGTGGCGGATGAGCTTGCCCTAGCAGCGGAACAGGCGGGTGTGGAGATCATCGGCGGGCACACGGAGGTCACGGATTCCGTGACGCGCATGGTAACCTGCGCAACGGTGCTTGCCAAAGCCGGCGAACATGGCGTGCTAGATGCACGGGATGTGCGCGCCGGCAATGAGCTTGTGCTTACAAAGTCCGCCGGGCTTGAAGGCGCCGCCATTCTTGCAAGCGATTTTTCCGCACTGCTCTCCGGCGTTCCGGAGGAGGCGCTTGTTCAGGCGCGCGGCTTTTTTAAGGAAGTGAGCGTCGTAAAAGAGGGGCTTTATGCCGCGGCGCATGGGGCCGTCGCCATGCACGACGTGACGGAAGGCGGCGTGCTTGGCGCTGCCTGGGAGATGGCTGAAGCAGCGCGCTGCCGCGTGGTGATCGACCGTGCGGCGATCCCCATTCATCCGGCTACGGCAGAGATCTCCGCGGCACTCGGCCTCGATCCGCTCCGCCTGCTTTCAAGCGGCGCTATGCTCATCGCCTGCGTGGATGGGGACGCGCTTGTGCGCGGCCTGAGAGAGCTTGGAATTCCGGCGGCGAAGATTGGAAAAGCCGTGCAGGGCTCTGGCGCATGCTTTGCGGACGGAACACAGATCGCCCCGCCGGGTGCGGATGAGCTGTACAAGCTTCACGCTCCGGACGTGCCGAATTCGGCAAAATACGTTTAAATCAACACGATTCTGTGCTATAATTAATTGGTTTAAGATGATTGAGGAGGCATGGCATGATCAGCAGCATGACCGGTTTTGGGCGCGCAACGGTTGCGTCCGACGGAAGAGAAATCACGATTGAGCTTAAAAGCGTAAACCATCGGTATTTGGATTTGGCGTTCCGCATGCCGCGGCACATCGGGTTTATTGAGGATGTGTTGCGCCAGCTCCTTACAGAGCAGCTTTCGCGCGGCCATGTCGATATTTTTGTGAATTACCGCAATACGCGTACGGATGCGCGCACGGTTGTGATTGACGAAGCGCTCATGGGTGCGTATCTTTCTGCGGCGCGCAAGGCGGCCGCACAATATGAGCTGCGGGACGACATCACCCTTTCCGCAGCTATGCGTTTCCCGGATGTGACGGATGTCATTGAGGCGGAAGAGGACCGTGATGCCGTGGCCGCGCTCGCACGCGAAGCCGCACTGCGCGCCGTAACTGCAATGAAACGCATGCGCGCGGGCGAAGGGGAACGCCTTTGCAACGATTTGCTGAACCGGGTGACCACGGTGGAATCCATTGCAGGAAAAATCGATGTGCGGGCGCCTTTCGTCGTGGAAGAATATCGTACAAAGCTTTCCGAACGCATCGAAAGCATGCTCGGCGGCGTGGAGGTTGACCGCACGCGCCTTGCGACGGAGGTAGCTCTTTTTGCGGACAAGGCCAGCATCAACGAAGAACTGGTTCGCCTTGCAAGCCATATAACGGAAATGCGTAAGGTGCTTGGCGCTGACGAGGCAGCCGGGCGCAGGCTCGATTTTATCGTGCAGGAAATGAACCGCGAGTTCAACACCATCGGTTCCAAGGCCAATGATGCGGAAATCACAAGCCTTGTTATTGCGGGGAAGGGCGAGATCGAAAAAATCCGGGAGCAGGTTCAGAACATTGAGTAAGCGCGGAGGAATACTATGGCAGTTCGCCTTGTAAACGTCGGCTTTGGCAACGTGGTTGCCGCAAGCCGCATCATTGCAATCGTTGCTCCGGACAGCGCGCCCGCAAAGCGCGTGGTTCAGGAAGCGCGGGAGCGCAGCCGCCTGATCGATGCATCCCATGGCAGGCGCACGCGCGCGGTTGTGGTGATGGACAGCATGCATGTTGTGCTTTCCGCCCTGCAGCCGGAAACCCTTGCAGGCCGCGTTGCGGCAGAAACAGATTGAGATTTGGTTGGAGGTCAACATGAAAGCAGACAATGCAAAGGGCGTGCTCATTGTGCTTTCCGGCCCTTCGGGCGTTGGGAAGGGCACGGTGTGCAAGGCTCTGCTTGCGCGCAACCCGCAGGTAAAGCTCTCCGTTTCCGCGACAACGCGCGCACCGCGGCCGGGAGAAATTGAAGGCGTGAGCTACTTCTTTAAAACGCGCGATGAATTTGAGCGCATGATTGCGGCGGGCGATTTTCTGGAATACATGGATGTGTTTGGCATGAATTATTATGGCACGCCGCGCACATATGTGGAACAGCAGCTTGCAGGGGGAAACGATATCCTGCTTGAAATCGATGTAAAAGGCGCGATGAACGTGAAACGCCTTTGCCCGGATGCTGTGCTGGTGTTCGTTGCTCCCCCGTCTATGGATACGCTCAAAAAGCGGTTGGTCGGCCGCGGCACAGAAACGGAAGAGGCGGTTGAACGCCGCACGCGGGAAGCGTTTGCGGAAATGAAGCTTCTGCCGGAATACGATTATGCGGTCGTGAACGACGTGCTTGAAACCGCCGTGAACGAGGTTGAAACCATCATCAAGGCTGAGCGGCTGCGCATATGCCGCCGCCCGGATCTTACGAAACTTTGCAAGGAGGCTGGAACTGAACTATGATGAACAAACCGCCGCTGAACGATTTGCAGGCAAAAGTGGGTTGCCGTTACATGCTGGTGACCGTGGTGGCCAAGCGTGCCCGCCAGCTTGTAGGGAACGAGGAACGGTTGCAGAACCGCAAGGCTGTGTCCTATGCGGTGGACGAGCTTTATCAGAACGACCTTTCCATCAAGTATCCCGAGGATTATGCAAAATGACCAAAAAGTGCGTCGTTTTGGGCATTACGGGCTCCATTGCGGCCTATAAGGCCTGCGACGTTGTGAGCCGCCTGCGCAAGCAGAATGTGGATGTCCATGTGATCCTGACACGCGCAGGCGCAGAAATCATCACACCTCTTGCGCTTGAAACCATGAGCGCAAACCCTGTGGTTGTTGATATGTTCCACCGGGAAACGCCTTGGGAGGTGGAGCATATCGCGCTTGCAAAACGCGCGGATGTGTTTTTGGTTGCCCCCGCAACGGCGAATTTTCTGGGCAAAGCAGCGCATGGCATTGCGGATGATATGCTGACCACGACCATCCTTGCCACGCATGCGCCGGTTCTTGTGGCTCCTGCAATGAACGTGAACATGTATGAAAACCCGGCGGTGCAGGAGAATATTGCGGCTTTGAAAACACGGGGATGGCATTTCATCGAGCCGGATGCGGGGATTCTTGCCTGTGGCGATGTTGGGAAGGGCCGCCTTGCGGAACCGGAAGCGATCGTAAGCGCAGTGATGGCTCTGCTCTTTCCACGACGCGACCTTGCCGGAAAGCACGTGCTTGTAAGCGCAGGCCCCACGCAGGAAAAGATCGATCCGGTGCGTTATATCACCAACCGTTCAAGCGGGAAGATGGGATATGCCGTTGCGGAGGCTGCAGCGGCGCGCGGCGCATGTGTTACGCTTGTAAGCGGGCCTGTGTCTCTGCCTGTGCCAGAGGGCGTGGAACGCGTAAGCGTGGTATCTTCGGCGGATATGTTCGAGGCGGTTCATGCGGCGTTCGGTGCGTGTGATGGGCTCGTCATGGCTGCCGCACCGGCTGATTTCACGCCCGCTACGGCAGCGGAGCAGAAAATCAAAAAAAATGGGCGGGAAGGCATAACGCTGGAACTGTCCGCCACAAGGGACATCCTCAAAAGTATTGGGGAAAGGAAAGAAAACCAGCGCGTGATGGGCTTTGCTGCGGAAACGGAGCATCTTGCTGAAAACGCGGCGAAAAAACTTTCTGCGAAGAACCTTGATATGATTGCTGCGAACGATGTGACTGCCGCGGGTGCTGGCTTTGCGGTGGACACCAATGCCGTTACACTTTACAAGCGGGATGGCTCCGCGGAACACAGCGGCATCATGACCAAGCGCGCGCTTGCGGATTGGTTGTTGGACCGGCTGTTTGGGGAATAAGCGCGGCTGTTGAAGTATAGTTTTAAAGCTCCTTACAAAGGAGCTTTTTCCATGAAAAAACAAGGCGGATTCGCGCTATATGCGTACAGAAGCTTTTAATACCTGGAAAGCATCCGAGAAAGCAGATCAGTCCAAAATGTCGAGGAGCCTCTCAGCACTGTGGATGAGGTGCGTTTTAACAGATTCGGATACGAGATCGCCATCGCCGCTCAGCAGCGCTGCGATGATCTGCTTGTGTTCGCTGATTGAGGTCAGGGAAAGCGTGCGGTCGCTTGCCTTCACTTCCCGCAGCCAACGCACCCGGACGGAATGAGCCTTAAGATTGTTCAGAATGGATTTCATATACTCATTGTCCAAATGAGTGTAATAAAGCCCGTGAACTTCGAGATCGGAAGCAACATATTTTTCAAAGCTGTAGGGGGTGCTTTCAATCTCTACAGCATGCTCCAACGCAGCCTCCAACTCTTCCCGTGGAATGTGGGGCAGAGCTTCCCGGGCGGCAACGGGCTCCAAAGCGATCCTGCAACTCCAAATGTCCGCAGCATCCTTGCGGCTGATGCCTGCTACAACGGCCCCTTTTCGCGGAATGATTTTTGCAAAGCCATCGCGCTCCAACATGTTGAGAGCCTCGCGAATGGGTGCGCGGCTGATGTTCATAGATTGCGCAAGCTCGTCCTCTGTCAACTTCATGCCGGGTTCAAGCTTTCCCTGAATGATCTGATCCCGCAGGTTATCATAAACAAGTTGCTTTAATGACGGTTTGCTTCCCAAATTTTGAATTTGATACATGAATCGCTACCATCCTACTCCATTAAAACAATAGATTCAACGCATATTCGGCTGCATCCCGCCGCTTGCTGCTATGGGGAGATACGCTGTACCGAGAAACGTTTCTTCTTGTTTCATTTTAACAAAAAAAGGTATTTTGTCAACAGTGTACGAGTGAAATACAGGAACCCGCCGTTTTATCTGGCTTCGGGTTGCTTCCTCCGGCATAGGATCTGCCAAGTATCCAAAATGGATTCGCTTTTGGCAGCCTTCACATCAAAATGAAACAGATGTAAGAAAAACTGGAGAATCGGGCCGCCCAAGAGCACATAAAGGAAAGAACCGATTCCAACTTCACCGCCGATAAGCCAACCTGTGAAGCAAACGACAGCCTCTACGGCCAGCTTGCAGATTCCGATCGGAAGAGGGACATGCTTGGTAAGAAACACGAGAAGAGTGTCCCGCGGCCCGGCGCCCATCCTGGCGGACATATAAAGGTACATGCCAAAACCGTTTAAGATCAGGGACAGCAGGCAGAAAACCATCTGCAGCGGGACAGACTGGATTTTGGGCATAATGGAGAACACACCATTGAGCCACAGAAAAATGTCGGTAAATGTGCCCAGAAGCAGAATGTTCAAAAGCATTCCAAAACCGAAGGTCTCACGCAGCAGCAGATCAAGAGCCAGAATCACCAGGCCCACGATAATGTTTGCTTGGCCTATTGTGATCGAAAACGTATGGGAGATTCCATCATTAAGGATATTCCAAGGGGAGAGGCAATAGGATTGCTTGGCGATGGCCATCCCTAAGGCCATCGCCGCAAAGCCCAACGTAATGCGGCAGAGCTTTGCGGAGTAGCGGCGCAATAGACTCATAACATAACCAACCTTAAAGCGCAGCACCTTCCGCCGCCATTGGCGGCAGAAGGTGTGCCGAATAATTGAACACACAGTTGACAACAAGAATGATATAATCCTTGAATACGATTTTGTCAACAGTTTTTGCACGCTTTAGACGAAGCCCATCAGTCGGTAACGTAGCGGCGCAGAGGACGGGAGGTGATGGAACAGCACACATGCCCGTTCGAAGTACCGCCGCGCTCCCCCAGCTCCATGGAAGTGATCTCATCGTCACCGTCTTTACCGATCAGCACGGCGGTATCCCCAATTTTTACATCCGGAATATCCGTCACGTCGGCGAAAGCTACATCCACGTTTAAATCCAAAAGGCGAGCGCGTTTCCCGTGGACGAGCACATCAGCATTATGCTCCGTATCCCGGGTGACTAAATTGCGTACATAGCCATCTCCCATGCCAAAGCCGATGATGGCGATTTTTGTGCGGCGCTTGGGAACGAAAAAGCGATAATAGCTCACATTTTCGCCTTCATCCGCCCAGAGGACATTGAGGATCTTGCTGGTCCAGCGCATAGAGGGTTCCAAACCCAAACGGTTCTGTACGCCGGGCGAGATGTCATAGCCAAAGATAAGAGCGGCAAGGCGCACTGCATCAAAATAACACTCCGGCGAAGCAACGCAGGCTGCGGTGTTCGCTGCATGAATGAGGCGGGGGCGGATGCCTGCATCCTTCAACTGCGCAAGAGCCTGGGCGAACTCACCCATCTGTTGATGGGTGAAGGATTTGTCCAAAGAATAGCCGTTTGCCAAATGGGTGTATACCCCATCGATCTGCAGATAGGGCAGGGACTGCAAGGTTTGAATGAGCTGTGCCAATTGTTCCCCCGGCCGCGCGCCGAAGCGGCGCAGACCGGTGTCAACCTTGATATGCACGCGCGCCTTTTTTCCCTGGCGTGCAGCTTCTTCATTGAGAAACCGGGGCAGTGTTTCTTCATATACGGTGGTCACCAGATCGTTTTCCACAGCGGAGGGAACGCCGGAATAGGGAATCCCTCCCATGACGAGGATAAAGTCTTGAAGGCCAGCCTCACGCAGCTCTATTGCCTCGCAAAGCTGACCGGTTGCAAAGCAGTGGATATTGCAGTGGTCGCGCATATACAGCGTCGGTTCAATGAGCCCGTGGCCATAGCCGTTTGATTTTGCCGTGTACATGATGTCCACATCCGGACCGATGTGGGCACGGATGCGCTCAATGTTTCGTTGAACCTTGCTCAGATCTACTGTTAGAACACTGTTTGCGTTTTCCAAAGTGTAGGACATTGATAACCTCCTTTTTTGTGCGGCCTCATTTCAAAAGGGCGCGGATCACCGCTTCATCTACCGCACAGGTATTCTCCAGCTGGGACAATTCCACATATTCGTTGGGCTTATGGGCTACAGTAATGGTGCCCGGCCCAATGATTACTGTGGGAATCCCGGCACGGACAAAGTGGTTCATATCCGTGTTGCAGGTCAAGCCGAAGGGAGTCTGTCTCTCGCCGGTAGCTGCCTCTGCCGCCGCGAAAGCGGTGCGGACCAACTCGCTCGCAGCATCCGTTTCGGCGGCTGGCCCCGTCGTAACCAAATACCGGTCCACGTATACACGGCTTCCGGGGAATTTCTCCTGTGCCTCCCGGCACATCAGGTCAAACCGGTCACGCAGATCTTTTTCACGTTCGCCCGGAACCATACGCCGGTCTATGACCAGCTCACAACGGTCAGGCAGAACGTTTTCCTGAACACCACCGGAAATCATGGTAATAGCGATGGAAGGTTTTCCGGTGGTAGGATGGACAATATTAGAAATTTCAGCGGCAATGCCATCCACTAACTGAGAAACATAAGCCGCAATCCGAATGGCACTAATACCCAGCTCAGGATTTGAGGCGTGGGCAGAGAGACCCTCGATAACAATAACGGGACGCAAGCTGCCATTGTGGCTGACGGCGACGCGGGATAGGGTTGGCTCGCCTACGATGCAATAATCTCCGCGTACCAGAGGGTGCTTGACCAATTCCCGTGCGCCTGTAGAGTGGCTTTCTTCATCCACTACGGCTGTATAGACAATAGTACCGTTGACTCCCTCGGGCTGCTCGATGATGCGTTTGACTGCGATGGTCAGGCAGGCCAATGGGCCTTTTGCATCGGTAGAGCCCCGCCCATAGGCTCGGGTACCCCGAATCACAAGGTCATAGGGATCGGTGGCCCATCCATCTGCCGGCGGCACCACATCCATATGGGAGTTAAGCACTACGGTTTTTCCACCGCGGCCGAAGGTCTTGACGGCGATCACGTTCTTTAACCCGGGCAATGCCTCCTGCTGCACTACGGTATCCATTCCCATAGCGCGTGCATTTTCTGCTAAAAAGTCGCTGATGCCGGCCTCGTTTCCATCCGTAGAGGGGAAGGAAACAAGTTTTTTCAGGAATTGGAAGAGTTCGGAAGTTGCGTCAATCATGCATATCATCCCCTTTGCAAATTGATTTTCAAGCAGTGGTTTCGGTGAAACGGAAATAGAGCGCATCCCGCTTCGTATCAATTGGTGATTTTTGATGCAAATGCAGGATTTTTTCCTTGACTTTAGAGGAACGAGGTGCTACTCTATAGCCATTGAATATTGTCGACTAAATTTTATCGACCAATAATATCATATCACAAAAAACGCAAATGTAAAGGAGGTGTTCTCTGTTGAAAAAAACTTTAATTCAAAATGCAACCATTTACGATGGTACTGGCGCGAAACCGTTTAAGGCTGATGTAGCCGTTTCGGGCGATGTGATCGAACGCGTAGGCCGCATCGGTGCGGAAGAAGGCTACGATGAGGTCATTAATGCGGAGGGACTTGCGCTTTCCCCCGGCTTTATCAATACACACAGCCACATGGAACTGGAGATTCTCAGAGATCCTGCGCTGCATCAGGTGGTAGATCAGGGCATCACTACAGAGGTATTGGGGCAGGACGGGTCTTCCGTAGCACCGCTGACGGATGAGCTGGTGCAGGAGCTTGCAGATAATATGGCGCCCTTGGCAGGGACGATCCCTACCCCTTACACATGGCGCAGCTTTGCCGACTATATGAAGACGGTGGAGAAGATGAAGCCGGCAGCGCGGTTTGTAAGCCTTGTGGGCCATGGCACCATCCGAATGAACGTAATGGGAAACGACAACCGCAAACCCACTCCGGCTGAGATGCAGGCCATGAAGAACCTGTTGGCCAAGTGCATGGAAGAAGGCGCCCGCGGAATGTCGCTGGGGTTGATCTACCCTCCCGGAAGCTTTGCACAAACGGAAGAACTCATTGAGCTCGCCCGCGTGGTGGCCGCTTATGACGGCATTATCATGGTGCATATGCGCAACGAGAAGGATAAACTGCTGCAGTCTATCGACGAGATGAACACGGTGGTGGAGAACAGCGGCGTGCGGCTGCAAATCTCCCACCACAAAGCTTTGGGATATCGGAACTGGGGCAAGGTGCATCAGTCACTGGCATCCATTCAGGCTGTGCGGGACAAGGGCTTTGATGTCACTCTTGATCAGTACCCTTGGACAGCGGCTTGCACCGGACTGAAGGTCTGCGTGCCTCAGTGGGCTTATGACGGAGGCGAGCAGGGCTTTCAAAAGCGCCTGACGGATCCAGACGTGTATGAGCAGATCCTGGCAGAGACACGGGAGGAGATCGCTGCCCGCGGCGGGGCTGACTGCATTATGTTAGCCGCCGTGGCTACAGAAGAGTACGCTTGGATGGCCGGGCAAAAGATGGATTACATCAGCGAAAAGCTGGGCATGGACGTGGGCACCGCCACACTTCACATACTTCAGCACGAAGGACCGGAAGTTATTGCCATCTATTTCTCCATTTCGGAGGATGATGTTACCTATGTAATGCAAAGCGATGCGCATTGCGTTTGCACCGATGGCATCGTAGGAGCTCATCCGCACCCCAGGGCATACGCTTCTTTTCCCCGGTTCTTGGGAACCTATGTGCGCGAGAAAAAGGTCATGTCACTGGAGGAAGCCATTCGGCATATTACCTCAGAACCGGCCCGGCGTTTGCGCCTATGGGACCGGGGGCTGATTCGGGAAGGCATGGCTGCTGATTTGGTACTTTTTGACCCTGAAACCATAAACAATGCCAACTCTTATCTGGAGCCCACTATCCCGCCTGTGGGGATTGTTGGCGTTTGGGTTTTGGGTGAACGAAAGGTAGGAAATTGAGCGTTCGGTAAAAAGGAATTCGCATAAAGCCGGCTTTTTGTACTGAACACTGTTGGGCATAGTTCAAAGTGTTGCATTCTGCCGGCTAAGCGATGAAGCTGCTCCAACCTGGGGGGCGCTGATAGAGCCTTGATACCGGGGCTTCTGATGGCTAATATGGAAAAACAAGAAAGGAACGATGATATGACGACCATTCATGCAAACCAGCTAGATGCATGGCAAAAGCGTGTAGATACCGGTGTTCACTTTATGCTGGGCAATTATGCGTTGGTAGAAGGAGCGATCAGCGCTGGCTGTGATTTTTTTGCCGGCTATCCTATCACGCCGGCCAATGAAATTTCCGAACGGATGTCCCAAAGGCTGCCGCAGGTGGGAGGAAAGTTCGTGCAGGGAGAGGACGAACTGTGCTCCATTTTTGCTCTTGCAGGGGCCTCCTTGGCAGGAGGAAAAGTGATGACTGCTACTGCCAGCGCCGGTTTCAATTACATGCAAGAGGGCCTGGGTTACTGTTATACCATTGAGGCACCCATCGTGGTGGCGGATGTAATGCGTACCCGCGGTGACAATTTTGCCACTTACGCGGATATCTACCAACTTCGTTATGGCTGCAGCGGTGATTATGAAGCCGTCGTGGTATGTCCCTCCTCAGTACAGGAACTGTACGACTATACCATATGGGCTTTCAACTTGGCGGAAAAATACCGTAACCCTGTGATTGTCATGTCAGAGGCAACCATCGCTCTTATGCGTGAGCGTTTGGAAATCCCTCCGGCGGAGCAGATTGAATTATTTAACCGGCGCTATACCTCTGCCGCACCGGAGGCGTATCTGCCCTTTGGCGCGCCCGAAAACGGCTGCCCGGATTTTGCGCCTTTGGGCAAGGGGTACAAGACCATCTATTCTCTGAATCCTCATAATGAAAAGGGAAGCATCGATTGGGATCCCGATGATTTTGAACGGCTTTACAAGCGGATCTGTGGCAAAATCCGGGAAAATGCGGATGAGATCTGCCGGACGGAACGGTTTATGATGGACGATGCGGAATATGCCATCGTAACCTATGGCAGCGAAGTGCGCCCTTCCATTGAAGCTGCGCGGATGGCTCGGGACGAAGGAATGAAGGTAGGCGTTTTAAAGCTGTGCAACATTTGGCCTGTGCCCGAAAAAGCGATTGCCGAGGTGGCGGGAAATGTATCACGGATTTTTGCGGTGGAAATGAACATGGGCCGCTATGTCAACGAAATTACGCGGGTGGCCGAGGGGAAATGCAAAGTGACCCCCATCACGAAAAATAGAGGACAGATACATACCTCTACAGAAATTCTGCGGGCAATGAGAGAGGAGACGAAGTAACATGGCGGACGAGCTGAAGATCAATCCCCTGCGGAAATATTTGCGCAAGGAAAAACTGCCTCACTTCTTCTGCGCCGGCTGCGGCTGTGGGCAAGTGCTGAACTATTACATTCAGGCGCTGGATGAACTGCAGATGGATCCGGAACAGATGCTTCATATCGGCGGCGTGGGGTGCACGGCCCGCATCCCCATCTATATTAAAACCGACATGTTCCACGGGGTTCATGGAAGGACTCTTGCTTGGGCCACCGGTGTGAAGATGATGCGCCCGGAGCTGCCCGTAGTTATCTTTGCGGGTGACGGTGATTTGGCGTCTATCGGTGGCAATCACATGATACAGTCCTGCAGAAGAAACTTGGATGTGACGGTGGTGATGGTGAACAACATGAACTTCGCGATGACGGGCGGTCAGGTTGCCCCCACAACGCCGGAGGAAGCGCATACCATGACCACGCCTTATGGCAGCGGAGAACCCCGGTTCGATGTATGCAAGCTCGCGGTTGCCGCCGGTGCCACGCATGTGGAACGGTGGACCACAGCGCAGCCCCTTCAATGCAAAAAGGCCATGGAACGAGCCTTGCAGCACAAGGGATTTTCGCTGATTGAGATCGTTTCCCAATGCCCTACGCACTACGGCCGATACGCCTTGAGAACCGGAGATCCGATGAAGGTAATGGAATATATTCAGGCTACTACCTATTCCAAAGAACTGGCCGGGAAGCTGACCGAAGAGGAGAAGGAAGGCAAGCTGCCCCTTGGAGAGTTTATTTGTGTAGAAAAGCCGGTGTATGCCGGCACCAACATGGAGCTTTAAAGGAGGCGAAGAAAAGATGCTGCAATATCCTCAGAATATTACCCTCTGCGGCTTCGGCGGCCAAGGCATCATCCTGACGGCAGTGTTGCTGGGAACAGCCGCTGTGACCCGGGGTGGGCTGTATGCAGTGCAGACCCAGTCTTACGGTTCGGAGGCCCGGGGCGGTCAGTGCCAAGCGGAACTGATTATCGACCAAACTCCGATCAATTCTCCCGTTGCGGAAAAGAAGAATCTCCTTGTGGCCCTTTTTCAAACGGCATATGAGAAGTACATTCCAACCCTGTCTGATGACGGCGTGTTGGTGATTGATCCCCAGTTGGTGACCGAGCTGACGCGGCCCGTCGCCAACACGTTTGCTGTTCCTGCCACGCAGATCGCCGTAGATTTGGGAAACCGCATGGCTGCAAACATGGTGGTGTTGGGCTTCCTGTCCGAGTGCTTGGGCATATTGCGCCAGGAGGACTTGGTCGCGGTAGTCAAAACCCAGGTCAATCCGCGTTTTGTAGAACTGAACATCAAAGCGGTGCAGGCGGGTGTAGACTACGCAAAGGAACACAATCTCTACTATCACGGTTAACGGACAAGGCGGTGACTTATGAATTTATTTGAATATGAAGGAAAACAGATGATGAATCTGTTCCACATCCCCGTGCCTGAGAGCCACTTGTTGGTGACAGCGGAAGAACCGGCGCCCATGGACTATCCTTTTGTGCTGAAAGCTCAGGTGATGACCGGTGGCCGCGGGAAAGCGGGCGGTGTCAAGGTATGCCGCGATGATGCGGAGTACCGCCAATACGCACGGCAGATCCTTCCGATGGAGATCAAAGGGCACAGCGTTCATGGCCTGCTCGCCGAGAAGATGGTAAAAGCAGAGCGGGAGTTCTATCTTTCCATCACGCTGCAGGGGGTAGCCGTCCCCACTTTGATCGTCAGCGCCATGGGCGGCATGGATATCGAGCAGGTTTCTCGTGAGCATCCCGAGGAGATCCTGAAGATTGAGATCGATCCATTTACCCGCCTCAAAGCATACCAAAAGAAGCAAATTGCTAACCATCTTGGTTTATCCGATGCACAGCCGCTGTATGAGTTGCTGGACAAACTGCAAAATGCCTTTTTTGATAGCGGTGCGCTGTTGGTGGAGATCAACCCTCTGGGGTTGGTGGCTGGTAAACTGGTAGCCATGGATTCCAAATTTGTCTTGGATGATCATGCTTCCTCTTCTGCCGCCATGCGGGCTCAATTTGAAGAAAAGCGGGTTGGACTGTACCGCTATCATGCGCCCGAAGCGGAAAAAACCACCATTACCTATGTCCCGTTGGAGGGAAACGTAGGGCTGATCTCCGACGGCGCAGGCACCGGAATGCTGACGCTGGACTTGTTGCGCGATGCAGGGCTTTCAGTGGCAAGCTTCTGCGAGTTGGGCGGCATGACAACCCCGGAAGTCATGTATCGGGCTATGGAACTGACCTTGGAAAACCATCCCGGAATCAAAGCGCTTATCGTGGTGTTGATCGGCGGGTTCAACCGCATGGATAATATGGCGGCCGGCCTGACGGCCTATTGCAGGGAACACCAGGTGAAGCTCCCCATTTTCTGTAGGATGTGCGGCACCATGCAGGAGGAGGGAATTCGGATCATGGAAGAAAATGGCTTTGTAACCTTCCAGGATCTGACACAGACCGTGGAGGCTGTCGCAGAAGCGGTAAAGGAGGGATAAGGGATGTCGATTTTGATAAACAAGGATACAAGGGTATTGGTGCAGGGAATTACCGGAAAGTCCGGCTCCCTGCAGACTAAGGCCATGCTGGATGCCGGCACAAACATTGTGGCTGGCGTGACGCCGGGTAAAGGCGGCCAGGAGGTTTTCGGCGTACCTGTATATAATTATGTGGCTGAGGCGAAGCGTGCCCACGATTTTGATGCCGTAATCTGCTTCGTACCGCCCAAAGTAGCCAAAGATTCCTGCTTTGAAGCAATTGACGCAGGCGCAAAGCTGCTGGTGCTGACCACTGAGGAAATTCCCATGCAGGATGTGGTCGAGATCATCGCATATGCAAAGGCACATGGTACGACATTGATCGGCCCTGGATGTGCCGGCGTAATCGTTCCAGAAGTATGCAAGGTGGGGGCGCATCCCGTGCGGTTTTTCCGGAAGGGAAAAGTCGGAATTGTATCCAAAAGCGGTGCGCTCTCCTATGAGATCGGCAAGACCCTGAGCGATCGGGGAATCGGCCAGTCTGCCGTGGTGGCCATTGGCGGCGGCCCCATTTGGGGGTTCACCCAGCGGGACGCCATAGCATTATACGAAAAGGATCCTGACACGGAAGTAATTGTGCTGTTGGGAGAAATCGGCGGCGGTTCGGAGGAAGCAGCAGCAGCTTACATCAAAGCCAACGTCACCAAGCCGGTAGTTTCTCTGATCGTGGGGCGCAACGCTCCGGCGGGGAAGAGCTTGGGTCATGCCGGCGCTATTGTCAGCGGCAACGTGGGAACGGCTGCCACCAAGATTGCGGCGCTGCAGGATGCGGGCGTTTATGTGGTGAAAAGCCCCATGGAGCTGGTAGAACAGATTAGCAAATTGTTGAAGAAGGGGGAATAACGCATCATGGCGGTATACATTGATAAAGAATTATGCAAGAGCTGTGGCATGTGCGTGAGCCTGTGCCCGAAAAAGGTGTTTGAGATTACCCATTTAGTTAATAAGAAAGGCTATAATTATGCGGCGGCCCTCCGGCAGGAGGAGTGCGTCAAATGCAAGAAATGTGAGAAAATGTGCCCTGATTTTGCCATTTATGTGGAATAAAGGGGCTGCCTTGCAAAAGACAGGAGAAATGAATACAATGGTTAGCAAAATTGTGGGAAACATAACGCCCTCTGCCACGTGTGAGTTGGAGGGCTTGATTGGAAGCATGAGAAAAGAAGGCGTGGACGTGGTGGCTCTGAACATCGGGGAGCCAGACTATAAAACGCCTGAGAACATCTGCGGCGCTTGCAAAGAGGCTTTGGACCAGCGGAAGACCACTTACGTGGCTACTGCCGGCATCGCTGAGCTTCGCCAAGCTATCTGCCGTAAATTGCTGCGCGACAACGGCTTGACCTATGCACCGGAACAGATCTGCGTATCCACCGGCGCGAAACAGGCGCTGTTTAATGCGGTGATGGCAGTTACCAACCCCGGGGACCAAGTGATAATTCCTACTCCCGGTTGGGTCAGCTATGTGGAGATGGTCAAACTGGTAGGGGGCATTCCCGTATGCGTCCCGTGTCTGGAGGATGCTCAGCTGGATCTGGAGGCCATCCGAAAGGCCATTACTCCCAAAACCGCGGCGATCATCATCAATTCCCCCAACAATCCAACTGGTGCGGTATATACTTCAGAAAGCTTGCGGGCCATCGCGGAATTAGCGGTTCAAAACAACATTTATGTGATCGCCGATGAGATCTATGAGAAACTGGTCTATGGTGAGAGCAGCCATTACTCTATTGCTGCCGTGTCGCCGGAAATCTATGAGCGCACGATAGTCATCAACGGCATGTCCAAGGCATACCGCATGACCGGCTGGCGCATCGGATACTCCGCCGCTCCCAGAGACATTGCCCGTGGCATCAATGCTTTGCAGGGCCATGTGACTTCCAACAGCACGACTTTTGTGCAATGGGCTGCCATAGAGGCTTTAGAGCAGGGAGAGAAGGATGTCAAGAGCATGGTGGCCGAGTTCGTGCAGCGGCGGGATTACACATATGACCGGATAAGCAAAATCCCGAACGTTACCTGCAGCAAACCGGGCGGCGCTTTTTATCTGCTGCCGGATGTGAGCTGGTATTATGGTAAAAAGGCTGGCAACCAAGTGATTCATGACTCTTTTGAGCTGAGCGAATACCTGTTGCAGCAATATCACGTAGCTGTGGTTCCGGGCGGTGCTTTCATGGCACCAAACGCGATTCGTATCGCATACACCAATTCTTTGGGTGAGATTAGCCGAGGAATGGATCGCATTGAGAGCGCACTTGCCGCCCTGGAGAAATGAGCTGCTTGCATTGCTTTCCCTAAAGATCAAACTGCATAAGAGAAAGCAATTTAGATGGCCTTGCCGCGCAAAAGCTAAACTTGCTTTTAATTTGATCAAATAGTGATACAGTGTATTGACAAAACCGGCGGATTTACGTAAACTTAGGACAACAAGTCGAATACATATAGAAGACAGTATACAAAAATCAAACGGAGGTAGCAGTATCATGGAAGAGAAGAAAGAAACGAAGCTTGTGGAACCGGAAAAGCAAAAGAGCTTTCAGAAGAATGCGTACGTGAAAGAAGTTCCGGATTTCAAAATGGATGACAACAAAAGTGAAGTTAGCGTCATGAAGGACTTCTATACGCTGATTTACGGTTTCATTGCGCAGCGCGTTATCGACTCTTTCGGAGCAGAAGGCGAGCAGGTAGTGCGGCGGGCACTGCGGGACTTCGGAAAAATTCGGGGTACAGCGCTTCGGGAGAGGCAGTTGCATTACGGATTGGAGCTGAATATGCGCAACCTGCATGTGTATGCCGATCTGCCCGGGGATGACGATCAGGAAACCAATAGACAAATCTTTGAAAAAGATGACTTCTTTTCGGATCTTACCGAATGTGACATGTTTGACCTGTGGAAAAAGTATGACCTGATGGAAGCTGCTGTGGTTTACTGCGAAGAAATCCATCACGCCATGTGGACAGCCTATCATGAGGACACCGTTGTTGTGCAGGATAAAATACTGACCAGGGGAGATGACAGGTGCACGTTTCGATGCAAAATGCCGAACTACAAAAACAAAAAAGACCTGAAATGCTACAAAGAAGGTAAGAAGTATTGATTTTTGCCAGGAAGGGATTTTCGTTGGCAAGAACAAAGAAAGAATATAGTAGAAAGGTGAACCAAATGAAAAGAACCATCGCACTTTGCCTTGCGCTGATCATGGCGCTCGGACTCTTGGCCGGCTGCAACCAGACCGGTACCGAGAAAGACCCCGGAACGACTCCGGACGGAACGAACCAAGGCACAAACCAAGGCACGGCGGAGCAAAGCGAAAAGACCCTGATCATGAGGGCGGAATCTGCTTTCACGACGCTGGACCCGGCGAACAGCAACAACACCCATGACATCAAACTCTATGACCAGATCTACGAAGGTTTGTATGGCATGAACGAAGCCAGCGGCGGTTATTACAAGGAACTGGCCAAGGATGTGCAGGTCAGCGACGATTCTCTGGTTTATACGATCACCCTGCAGGATGGCGTTACGTTCCAGAACGGCGAAACCCTCACCGCTTCCGACTGTGTGTTTACCTACGAGCGCGCGATGACGTTCGCAGCCATGAACTATCTGACCACCATGATCGAAAGCGTGGAAGCGCCGGACGACCAGACCTTTGTTATCAAGATGAAGTATGCCTATGCGCCTTTGGCACATACGCTCTTCAGGATTAAGATCCTTGAAGAAGGCGAAGTTACCGCGCAGGGCGACAAGTTCGGCACCATTCCCAACACGGCCGGTACAGGCGCTTACTATGTGAAGGAGTACGACGTTGCCAGCGGAGCAAAGCTCACTTCCTATGAAAACTATTGGCAGGGTGCTCCGAACATCAAGAACGTGGAATACCGGGTGCTTTCCGATGCCGCCGCTTCCGTTATCGCTTATGAGAACGGCGAACTCGACTACTACGAAGATGCAGCTCTGTCTGACTGGGATTCTCTTTATGCCAAGGCTGGAGAGAGCCACAGCACGATGGTTAAGGGCAACAACATCATCTGGATGGGCATCAACTACGCCAGCAAGAACAAAGAAGTGCTGAACAATGACTTGGTAAGGCAGGCGATGTTCTATGCCATCAACAAGGAAGACGTGAACATCGCTGTTGCTGAAGGATACGGCAATGCGGCAGATACTTACATGGTACCTGAGTACGTGCCCACTCAGCCGACGACCGGCTTTGAAACCTACGCATACAATCCCGAAAAGGCTAAGGAACTGCTGGCTCAGGCGGGCTATGCGGATGGCGTGGATGTGGGAACCATCCTTAGCACAAACTCCTCCCATAATTCCAAGACTGCTCAGGTCATTCAGGCAAACCTTGAAGCTGTTGGCATCCATGCGGAAGTGGAGATGCTGGATGTTTCTCTGGCGGTGGAAAAGTGGAATGCTCAGGATTATGACCTCTGTGTTTATGCGGATTCGGGCAACTATGACTTCAACAATATTCGCCAGCAGGTGCATAGTGAGTCCGTTGGCATGTATGTCATCAACTACACTGTGGGCGATAAGTTTGATTGGAAGAGGATTGAAGAACTGGTAGCTTTGGGTGCCGGCACTGCCGACGAAAACGAGCGCCTTACCTATTATACTGAGCTGTGGTCCATGGTGATGGACACCGCCACGATTCTCCCCTTGATCAACCGTCCGGTGGCAATTGTGTGGTCCGAAAGAATAAACATCGGCGATCCTGTCCCCACCTACTACAAGATCCGCAACTTTACTTGGGCTGAGTAAAGAAGAACTGGAACCGAAAAGAACTATCGGCGGCAGGGCATTCTGCCCTGCCGCCGATACAAAGGAAAGAGGATATGCCGTGTACAGATATATACTCAAACGAATTTTATTTCTGATACCGACGATTCTGGGCGTTGTTTTTATTATTTTTTTCGTGTTGAATCTGACGCCGGGTAATCCGGGCCGATCCATTTTGGGCGTTTCGGCCCCACAGGAGGCCGTAGATCAGCTCAACGAAGAATTGGGCTACAACGATCCGTTGCTTGTCAAGTATTTTAACTATTTAAAAAACCTTGTGCTCAACCGCAGCTTCGGCACTTCTTATTTTACGGGGCAAGCGGTAGCCGATGAAGTGTTGCCTCGCTTCGGGGTAACGCTGAAGCTGTCCACCATAGGCATTATCATCTCCACACTTGTGGGCGTTCCGCTTGGGATACTGACTGCTGTCAAGCAATATAGCATCTGGGACTATGTGCCGTCGGTGCTGGCGTTTTTGCTGGCTGCAATTCCGTCTTTCGTACTTGGCATGGTGCTTTTGTTTGTGTTTGCACTGAAGTTGAACATCCTGCCTTCTTACGGGCTTGAAACCTGGAAATGCTATATCATGCCTTCTTTGTGCATGGCCATTCCCATTACCGCTTTCAATGTCCGCTTTACCAAATCATCCATGCTGGAATCTATCCGTGAGGACTATATTGATACTGCTCGTGCAAAGGGAGCAAAGGAGCGCACGGTCATTTGGAAGCATGCTCTTAAAAATGCTCTGCTGCCGGTCATCACCAATATCGGTCTGAACATGGGCGGCCTGATCATGGGTGCTGTGGTGGCTGAACGCCTCTTCTCAGTTCCAGGGATCGGGGCGCTGATCGTAGATCGAATCGCCTATAAGGATGAGCCAGTGATTATTGCTGGCACGATCGTCATTTCTATTACGTTCACGATTATTATGCTTGCCGTGGATATCATCTATGCTTTTGTAGATCCAAGGATCCGTGCGAAGTATACAAAAGTGAAGGGATAAGAGGTGCATATGTCTCAAAATGTAACAGCTGCAAATCCTGCTGCTATGGAGCGGGTAAAATTCAAAAAGCAAAGTCAGGCGAAGGAAATTTGGAGAAGGTTTCGCAAAAATCGCGGCTCTATGGTGGGCCTGATCATGCTGACCATCATCGTGCTAGCTTTGGTATTTGCAAACCTTATCACCAGTTATGATGCGGCAACTGCCCAAAATCTGCGTATAAAACTTGACCCCCCCTCTGCAGAACACTGGTTTGGCACAGACTCTTATGGCAGAGATCTCTTTGCCAGAGTGCTTTATGGCGGCAGAACCTCCTTGTCCATCGCCGTGTTGGCTACGCTGTCCTCCTGTGTGGTGGGCTGTGCCTTGGGTGCCATCGCCGGATATTTCGGTGGAAAGGTGGACAATATCATCATGCGCGGTTTGGATATTTTCATGTCCGTGCCGGATATCCTTTTCACGATGGCTGTGGTTTTCGCTTTGGGAGCCAGCATGGTCAACTTGCTTATCGCACTCACTTTAGCCTATTTCACCAACTATGTCCGTTTGGTTCGATCACAGATCCTGAGTCTTTCGGATTTGGAATATGTGGAGGCAGCACGGGCGGGAGGCGCCGGCAGCGCCAGGATCATCATGTCTCATATTTTTCCAAATGCGATGGGCGTGATCATTGTGAACACGACTCTCAACGTAGCCAAAATCATCCTTTATGAGTCAACTCTGAGCTTCTTGGGCTTAGGTATGCCGCCACCCCAGCCGGAATGGGGCTTAATCCTCTCAGAGGCACGGGAGTATATGCGCTCTGCGCCCCACATGCTGCTCTTCCCGGCGCTGGCCATCGTGCTCACTGCCTGCTCGGTGAACCTCATCGGCGACGGCCTGCGGGATGCCATGGATCCGCATTTGAAATCCTAAGACAGCCCGGAACGGCTTAACGAAAGGAAATGCCATGAACGAAAACAACATTTTAGAAATTAAAGACCTTTCTGTTATTTATAAGACGGACTTGGAGACGGTGAAGGCTGTCAATGGTATCAACATTGCCATCAAAAAAAAGAGCACTTTTGGCTTAGTGGGAGAAACCGGTGCTGGTAAAACAACAACAGCCCGCTCCATTATCCGGTTGCTGCCCTCGGTGGGACATGTGACCAGCGGCACGATTGAATTTGAAGATCGAAACCTGTTGGAATTACCGGAAGCAGAGATGCGCCTTTTCCGTGGGGACAAAATTGCAATGGTATTCCAGGATCCCATGACCAGCCTTAATCCTGTGATGTCCGTAGGGGACCAAATTGCAGAAACCATAAAAATCCACAACCCGGAGCTGGACAAAGCGGAAGTGGGACGCCGGGTGGAGGCAACCTTGGCGATGGTGGGCATCCTGCCTTCCCGTAAGGTGGAATATCCCCATCAATTCTCCGGCGGCATGAAGCAGCGTGTCATTATTGCGATGGCGTTGGCCTGTGAACCGCAGCTTTTGATTGCCGACGAGCCTACCACGGCTTTGGACGTGACGATTCAGGCTCAAGTCCTTATGATGATCAAAGATCTGCGGGATCGGTTGGGAACCTCCATGCTCATGATCACGCACGACCTTGGCATTGTGGCCAAAATCTGTGATGATGTGGGCATCATGTATGCGGGCGAAATTGTGGAAGCAGGCACGGTACAAGATATTTTTGAGGGGAAAAACCATCATCCTTATACAGAAGGGCTTTTCGGTTCAATTCCGAACCTGAAGTCCAAGGCCAAGCGTTTGAACGCCATCCCGGGCCTGATGCCTGATCCCACGGATTTACCGGAAGGCTGCGTTTTTGCGGAACGGTGCAAGTACGCTATGGAACTTTGCCATAAGGTTCACCCGTCGGTAGCAACTTCGGGCACCCATCAGCTTTGCTGTCATCTTTTCAATGCGGACGGCAGCAGGAAGGAGAAGAACCATGAATAACGGTGAAACGCCCCTGCTGCAGCTTAAAGAGCTGAACAAACACTTTAAACTCAATGGTGGGGCGCTGCTCCATGCGGTGGATGGGATCAACTTGGACATCTATGAGGGCGAGACCATCGGCGTGGTAGGTGAGTCCGGCTGTGGTAAATCCACCTTGGGAAGGACTGTGCTGCGCCTCATCGAACCCACCTCTGGCAAGATCATTTATAAGGGCGAGGACATCACGCAAATCAGCCAGCGCAAATTCCGCCCGTTTCGGCAGGATTTGCAGATGATCTTTCAGGATCCCTATGCCAGCATCGACCCGCGTAAATCCGTCATTGAAGTAATCGCCGAATACATGCTTATCCATAAAACCCATCAGAACCGGGCGGATATCTATAACCGCGCTGCGGAGCTGATGGACATGGTAGGGTTGGCCCGGCGATATGCCAACATGTATCCGCATGAACTGGACGGTGGGCGGAGGCAGCGCATCGGAATTGCCAGGGCGCTGTCGCTGAACCCCAAGTTCATCGTCTGCGATGAGCCTGTCTCTGCACTGGATGTATCCATTCAGGCACAGATCCTGAATTTGCTTATGGATCTTGGGGATGAACTGAACCTGACATATCTGTTTATTACCCATGATCTGAGTGTGGTAAAGCATATTTCCGACAGGATTATGGTAATGTACCTAGGCAAGGCGGTTGAAATTGCGCCATCAGAAGAGCTTTTTGCGAATCCTCTTCATCCTTATACGCAAGCGTTGCTGGCCGCTATCCCCGAACCGGATCTGTCTAAACGGGACATCCCGTTCAAAACCATTAAGGGCGAAGTAAGCAGCCCCATCAATGTCAAGCCGGGTTGCCGCTTCTGCAAGCGCTGCGAGTATGCTATGGATAGGTGTGACGGGGAGGACAAGCCCCTGATCGAGGTTTCAAAGGGCCATTTCGTTGCATGCGAATTGCATAAATGAAAACACTTTACAGCCGGAAAGATGAGGACTATATGGCAATCTTAAATTGATATGGATTGGCATGGCCTCTTTTTTCCGGCTGATAGCGCAGAGAGGAGCAAACACATACCATGGGAGTTTTGGATCAGCTTGAGCCTAAATCGGTGATGCATTGGTTTGAAGAAATATCTTCCATCCCCCGAGGGTCTTTGAAAGAGGAAAAAATTGCGGCATTCATCATGGATTTCGCTGCAAAAAGGGGTCTTGACTGTAGCGAGGATGCCTATCACAATGTGGTCGTGCGTAAAAACGCCAGCCCGGGGAAGGAAGATCGCCCCGGCCTTATATTCCAGTCCCACATGGATATGGTCTGCGCAAAGGATCAGGGCGTCGAACACGACTTCGAAAAGGACGGATTATCCCTGTATGTTGAGGATGACAAGATCCGCGCGAATGGGACGACCTTGGGGGCGGACAACGGAATCGGTGTAGCTTACCAGCTGGCCATACTGGACGACGACCAACTGGAACACCCGGCTATTGAGGCGGTGTTCACTACGGCGGAGGAAGTTGGCATGGTGGGAGCTTCCCACTTTGATGCCGGTCAGCTCAAGGGAACGAACATGATCAACTTTGATGCCGGTGGATTCACTGAAGGCAGAATCTATGTCGGATGCGCTGGAAATCAGAGCGGAAAACTTGTTCAAAAGATTGCATGGGAACCTGCCTGTGAGGCCAACAATCCCCTGCGCATCACGGTAGGCGGGCTGTGCGGCGGCCATTCCGGCGGTGACATCGCAAAAGGCCGGGGCAACGGCAGTGTCATCCTTGGAAGGATTCTGGCATGGTTGAACGAGGCGGGGGAGAAGCGGATTGCTTCTTTCGGCAGTGGAGACCATTCTCAGGAGAATAAAAACGGCATCCCGGCCGAGTGCTTTGTTGTTCTTTATCCGAAATCTCCCGAAGCACTCCGGCAGCAGGCGAAGGACTGGGAGACAAAGCTCAAGGATGAACTGAGCGATGTGGATGAAGGTGTGAAGGTCAGCGTAACAGAGGAGAATGCAGGTGCACAACGCTGCCTTTCTTATGAGAGCGTGGAACGCACCGCCCAAATTCTCGCCTTGCTGCCAAACGGTGTGCAATCTATGCAGCGGGCCTTCCCGGATACGCCTGAATGTTCCTGCAACATTGGCAATGTTGAGCTTGAAGGCGATGCGGTGGTATGCTATATTTCAGTGAGAAGCTGCAAGGGTTCGCTCATTGACCAGATGTGCGGAAAATATCGGGCTTTGGCGGAGCTTACTGGCTGCGCCCTTACCTTCCGGGATCGCCTGCCGGGTTGGGATTATGACAGGGATTCGAGATTGAGGCGTTTGGTTGACAAGGAGTACAACGAACGATTTGGCGCCGCGCCGCGCTTCAAGGTCACGCATGCCAGCACCGAGTGCGGTATGTTTAAAGAACAGCTTCCGCATATGGATATCATTTCCATGGGCCCTATTATTTATGAGGAGCATACACCTCGGGAGTACATGGGAATCCAATCCGTAGGGGTCGTGTGGGAGTTTGTAAAGAGCATCATCAGCCAGCTGTAAACAAAAAGGAGGACGGGGCGTGAAACGCAGAATCTTTTATAACGGCATCATCCTGACAATGAACAAGGCTGAGCCGACCGCAGAATACGTGCTGACGGAAGGGGATAAAGTCGCTGCAGTGGGGAGCGCTGCAGAAATCGAGAAGCACATTGCCGAAGGTGCAGAGCCTGTGAACTTACAGGGGCGGTTGATGTTGCCGGGATTCATCGATTCGCATATCCATATGCTGACAGCGGCATTGAACCGGCTCAAATTGGACATAAGCGCCATGGAATTTGACACTGTGGATGATATGCTCGCCTATGTTCGCCAAAAAAAGAAAGGATCACAGGATCCTTGGATCAGCGTATTCGGCTTTTCGGAGGAAAACATCCGTGCGAGCCGAATGGTGACGCGAAAAGATATAGATCGTTTCTTCCCTGATGTCCCTGTAACCATCATTCGGGTATGCGGCCATATGTCTGTCATCAACACGAAAGCTATGGAACAGCTGGACAGGGATAAAATGGAGTGCATTAGCGGCGGCGCTTTTGAAAAAGACGAGAATGGCGTCTATACGGGGATTGCTACCGAGGGGGCCCAGCAATATGTTTTGGACAGCATGCCGCCGGCGGATGAAGAAGTGGTGCTTGCCTTGCTTGCACAAGAACAGGAGATCCTCTTGCGCAACGGCATTACCGCGATACACGATGCCGGGACGGACATGATGCCGCCGCGAGACTATGTGGCCCTTTATGAAAAGATGAACGACAGGGGACTGTTGAAAATCAGGACCAATCTCATGGTGCGCCCAGAAGAAAAAGAGTCTCCGAGTTCATTTGCGGACTATCTGCGTTGCTGTAAGGAACGGCACCGTGAGGACGCAAGGTTCACAATCGGTGCGGTGAAGCTCTTTGCAGACGGAAGCTTGGGCGGGATGACCGCTGCGGTGAACCGTTCCTATGTGGGGGCACCGGAGAACACCGGCCTGCTGCTGAAGGAACGTCTGGACACCTATATAAAGCCGCTTGCCGATGCAGGCCATCAGGTTGCCGTGCACGCCATCGGGGATCGCTCTACGGGTTATGTGACCGGGCTCTACAGCGCCTGTGAACGGAGGGAAGAGGACCGGCTGCGCATTGAGCACGCAGAACTTATGGATGAAGGCCTCATAGAGATGATACGCGACAACCGTATCCTCATTATGACACAGCCGATTTTTATCCGGGAATTTGGAAATACCTATTTCAGCAACCTTGGAGAGGAACGTGCCATGCACATTCAACCCATACGCACGCTGCTGGATCAGGGGATAACTGTTGGCTTTGGAACAGATTATCCTGTGGATGACCCAAACCCGCTGCTTGGAATCCGCACTGCAATGACGAGAGAAATCAAGAATTCCTGCAAACGGTTGAATGAAGCGGAGGGGATCGGCTTCGATGAAGCAGTCAGGTGTTATACCATTAACAACGCTTACGGTGCTTTTGAGGAGGCGCATATGGGGTCTATAGAGCCTTCCAAATATGCGGACTTTGTCGTTCTCGCGGGAATCGCTCCCGATTCTGATGGCAAATTCAGGCATTTGGATGATGCTGCCGTAGACATGACGGTGATCGGTGGAGAGACGGTCTTTTCCCGGTAACACCGGATGCAGAAAGTGTAAAGCAAAGTTTTCAGATAGACAGCATCGCAAAAGGAGCGGCAATTGCCGCTCCTTTTGCGATGCTGCGTTGGGGATTTCGCAGCACCATGATGGATGGGGGTATGTCATCGGAGGAGTGGGGGCTCCTCACGGGATGACCTTAATGGAAGGTCAGGCCTTTGTGCGTTCGCCGAGCGTCACAGAGAGGTCGAGCAGTTCGGTTCCGCGCTGCACCGTTATTGTGACCGTATCGCCGACCTTGTATTCATAAAGCAGTGTGCTGAGGTCGGAAGAACCGTTTATCTCCGTGCCGCCCAAGGATACGATAATGTCGTTCACCTGCATGCCGGCCTGTTCGGCGGCGCTGCCTTCCTCAATGCCCACAACCTGAACCCGGTTCACATAGCCATAAGAACCATAGGAACCAAAGGGGAAGAAGCTGCCGTTGTTGCCGCTGTTGCTGGTGGTGCGGATGCTGATGTTCTGCATGCTGATGCCGAGGTATGGCCTGCCGGATACATAGCCAAGGTCAATCAAATCCATAATGATTTGCTTTGCAGAATCAATTGGGATTGCAAAGCCCAAGCCTTCCACATCCGTGCCGCTGCTTTTTGCGTTAACGATGCCGATTAATTCACCCTTGCTGTTGAACAGACCTCCACCGGAATTGCCGGGGTTCACGGCTGCCGTGGTCTGCATCAAAGTCATTTCCTGCCCTTCGATTTCGATCACACGGTCAAGGCCGCTGATGATACCCTCGGAAACGCTGCTGGCAAGCACGCCGAGCGGGTTGCCGATGGCATATACCGTGTCGCAAACCAACATATCGCCGGAGTTGCCAAGCGTGGCGGCGGGAAGGCCGGTCGCATCAATCTTGATGACGGCAAGGTCGGTGTAACTGTCCGTGCCGATGAGGGTTGCAGGATATTCCGTGCCGTCCTCCAAGTGCACTTTTATGGCATCCGCGCCTTCCACAACGTGGTTATTCGTTACAATATAGCCATCGGAGGTAACGATTACGCCGGAACCGGAGCCCACTGTTTCGGAGGTTGCGCCGCTTTCCGATTGACCATAGCCAAACATGGCATATCCATTTGAAACTTCCTGTTCAATATCGATGCCAACCACGCTGCTCATGCATGTGCGGATGATGGAGCCGGTGTCACCGGTGCTGGTTGTGCTTGAACCGGAACTCATGTTGATGCCGGACGATGGACTTGCAGACGGGCTATTGCCGCTTCCCGTTCCCGCGCTGTTTTCCTCAAGATCGCCGGTTGCATCCGGAGGCGTCACGACGGTGCTTCCAGCATCGTTCAGAACCTGTTGGTTATTTTGGCCGCGGGTTGCAAAGTAAACGGCCCCGGCGCCAACTCCACCGCCAATGAGCGCCATCACCAGCATGCAAATGATGAGCTGGGTCCATGTAGCAACATGCTTGCGCTCTTTTTTGCCCCTGCTGCCTTGATTGCCGCTTTCACCGTAATTGCCGTTGGAATTGTTGCCGGCCGGCTGCTGTGTATTATTGCCTACATTGGGGGTGGCATTTTCGTACCAGTTCCAATTGTTGTTTTCCATATATTTTTGCTCCTTCCCGTTCAGCATCCTGAACGCTTCTGTTGGCTCTTATTATAGAATGCAATTTTGTCGTTTCAATATCCTGATTGCGCCAAAGTTGTGTAGAAACATGTACGAATTATGAAATGGGGTTTCCGTTTAAAACAAAAACGGGCGGCTGCAAAGCGCATCCGCCCGAGATAAATTGGAAAGAATCAGCCAAGCAGCTTTTCCGCAGCGGCAAGCTTCAGGCAAACGCAAAGCACATGCATTGCCTCGCGCAGTTCTGCAATGGGCGGGTAGCTTGGGGCGATGCGCAGGTTCGCATCCTGCGGATCCTTGCCGTAGGGGTAGGTTGCGCCCGCGCCGGTCATGATAACGCCAGCCTCTTTCATGAGCTGATGCGTGCGTTTTGCGCAGCCTTCCATGGTATTGAGGCTTACGAAGTAACCGCCGGTGGGGCGATGGTAGGAAGCAAACCCGAGCGGCTCGATTTCACGATCCAGAAATTCAATCACGGTGTCGAACTTCGGTTTCATGAATGCCGCATGCTTTTTCATGTGCGCGAGAACGCCGGCGCGATCCTTCAGAAATTGCACGTGGCGAAGCTGGTTCACCTTGTCAAAGCTGATGCATTCCGCGTTGAGCAGCTTTTTCATGTAAGCCATGTTGGCCTCGCTGCATGCAAAGCAGGCAACGCCCGCACCCGGAAGGGTAATCTTGGAGGTGGAAGCAAACTCAAACACCATGTCCGGATTGCCTGCATTGCGGCACTCGGTTAAGATTTCTTTAAAGGGAACAAACTCACCGCTGAACTCATGCACGCAGTAGGCGTTATCCCACATGATGACAAAGTCCTCCGCAGCAGGTTTAAGAGAAGCCAGCCGCGCAATGGTTTCATCGCTGTAAATGATGCCCTCCGGGTTGGAATATTTGGGGACGCACCAGATGCCCTTCACGGCGGGGTCCTTCACATATTCTTCGACAAGATCCATATCCGGGCCGGTGGCTGTCATTGGTACGTTGAGCATCTCCACACCAAAGGATTGGCAGATTGTAAAATGCCTGTCATAGCCCGGAACGGGGCAAAGGAACTTTACTTTGCCGAGTTTGCTCCAAGGTGCGGTGGAATGCAGAAGGCCATGCGTAAACGCCTTGGAAATAAGGCCGTACATCAGGGTCAGGCTGGAACTGCCAGCTGCGAAAACCTCCTCGGGCTTCACGCCGAGGAGTTCCGCAAAAAGCGCGCGGCAGGCGGGCAGGCCGTCCATCGTGCCATAGTTGCGCGCATCGATTCCTCCGCTTACGTAAGAATCCGGTGTGGGAAGGGAGAACAGGGCATTTGAAAGGTCAAGCTGCTGCTTTTCCGGCTTCCCGCGGGACATGTCAAGCTTCAGGCCTTTGGCCTTGCATGCATCGTATTCTGCTTTTGCTTCCGCGTAGAACTGTTGCAGCGCTTCGCGCGGCATTTCCTTAAGCTTCATAATGGTGATTCATCCTCCTGACCATTAATAATTATAATATGCGAGGAAAATGCAATTTTTCCTTCATTCGTGCAAGATTACTTTCACAAGCCTTATTTTACCGAAAATCCCTGGTAAAGTAAATACCTGTTATCAACTTTTCTTGCGGTTTACAGCCCATGGATGGAATGATACAATATAAAGAATCTTTCAGCAGGAGGGTGGAGCGTGAAACAGGAAATCCGCCAACTTCGGGCGATGATCGGCGCATCGGGCCGAATCGCCTTTTTGGGCGGCGCGGGAGTATCCACAGAAAGCGGCATTCCCGACTTTCGCAGCCGGGATGGCCACTTTGAAGCGATCCGTGCCTTTGGACAAGCGCCGGAGGTGCTTTTATCGCACGGTTTTTTCATGCAGCACCCGGAGACTTTTTTTGCGTATTATCGCGCGTCTCTTCTGGTAACGGATGCTCTGCCAAACCGCGCGCATGCTGCACTCGCACAGTTGGAACAGCAAGGGAAGCTTACGGCCGTCGTCACACAAAACGTGGATGGGCTGCATCAGAAGGCGGGCAGCAAAAACGTGTTTGAACTGCATGGCAGCATTTACCGCAACCGTTGCATGCAATGCGGCAGGGCGTATGGCCCGGAGGCGATCTCCGAAAGTGCCGGCGTGCCGCGCTGTACCTGCGGCGGCATCATCAAGCCAGATGTGGTGCTGTATGAAGAAGGGCTTGACCCTGAGGTGCTGCAGGGTGCGATTACGCACATTATGCGGGCGGATATGCTCATTGTGGGGGGAACGTCGCTCGCGGTATACCCGGCAGCCGGGTTGATTGATTATTACCGCGGTAACCGGCTTGTGCTCATCAACAAGAGCGAAACGCCATATGATTACCGGGCGAACCTTGTGCTGCATGATTCTATTGGCGAGGTGTTGCATGCGGCGCTTGAAACGGAGAATGGAGGAAACGAAGCATGACGGAGCTGTTGGTGCGTTTTTTCATAAAAACGCCGGATCAAACGGGGGATTCTTCAGTCCGGGAGGCATATGGTATTCTTGCGGGGGTTGTGGGCATTGCCTGCAACCTGATCCTTTGCGCGATGAAGTTTGTGATCGGTACGTTAAGCGGGTCGATCGCGATTCAGGCGGACGCGGTCAACAACCTTTCGGACGTCGGCTCTTCCGCAGTAATGCTCATCGGTTCAAAAATGGCCGGGAAGCCTGCCGACCGGGAGCATCCGTACGGCCATGCGCGCATGGAGTACATTGCGGCGCTGATTATTGCATTCCTCATTTTAGTCGTGGGGTTTGAGCTTGGACGTGAATCGATCCAGAAGATCATTGCGCCTGAACCGGTAGAATTCAGTGTGGCGATGATTGCTGTGCTTGTATCGTCCATCCTCGTTAAGCTTTGGATGAGCCGGTTCACCGCAAATATCGGCCGCCGTATCGAATCTTCCACCATGAGCGCTGCCACGAGCGACAGCATATCCGATGTCATCAGCACCGGTGCCATCCTGCTTTCCAGCATCATCGGCTATTTCAAGGGCGTGAACATCGACGGCTATATCGGCGTGGTCGTAGCGGGGTTTGTGCTGTATTCCGGCGTTTCGATTTTGCGGGATACCATCAGCCCATTGATGGGCGAAGCGCCCGACCCGAAAACGGTTACAGAGCTTACGGACAAAATCCTTTCTTACGATGGGATTATCGGCATCCACGACATTATGATGCACAGCTACGGCCCCGGCAAACTCATTGCAAGCGCACATGCTGAAGTGCGTTCGGATTGCGACCTGATGGCAATCCATGAAACGATTGATGCCGCGGAGCGGGAGATCGGCGCACAGATGGGCATCCTCCTTACGCTGCACCTTGACCCCATCGAGGTGGACAACGCTGTGCTTAACCAAACGCGGGAGGAAATGGGGCAGATTCTTATGGGGATCGACAAAACGCTGCGTTTCCACGATTTCCGCATGGTACGCGGGGAAAACCGCACCAACCTGCTGTTCGACATTGTAGTTCAGCCGGGGATGAAGCCGGAGGCGATTGCGGAACTCAAGCAGCGCGTTGCGGATGAAGCGGCGCGCCTGAATCCCGCATACCACTGCATTCTTTCTGTTGACATCGATCACAATGGCGTAAGGTGACGGAAACGAACAAGGAGCGTGCTCAAACGCAAGAGAATCTTAGAAAAGCCAGCAATATGAACATATATGAAGGGGTTGCTGTTTGCCATTTGCAGACAACAAGCCCTTTATCGCATCGCTTCAACATAAATATCAAAGGCTGCCGTGGCGCCGTCCTCCAGTGTGGCGGTGCAGGAGAAAACCCAAACCGGAAGATAATACCCCTGGGAACTGTTTGCCATGTAGGCAAGGTAGCAGTTATCGATTGTGGCGGAAACGGCGGGCGTGAAAAGGGTATAGGCACAATCCCCGCTTTGCAGCTTTTCATAAGCGCGCTGCTGGGAAATAATCTGTTTTTCGGCGATGGAAATCACATCGCCATCATACCGGCGGATCTTGGTGATTGTGCTGTCTGCCCGCACGGATACCACCAGCGTGGAGGAGCCGATGATTGGTTTGCCGTCGATGGCTGTGGAAAGGTAAATGTCGTACCCGACGGGGCTGTTGCTCGCATCGTGGCGGGGAACGACGTCCGTCACGGAATCAAGCGATACGGTGAGAAGGGTTTTGCGTTCAAACAGATCAAAAACCGCGCGAATTGCATCCACTTCTGTGGGGAGGCGGCCGGCTGCAGGTTCGGAAAGCAGGTCATAGGTCCAGCTTCCGCTTTCTGTAATGGTGAGGCGGGCAGTTTCGGTTTCAGCAGTGTATACACTGTCGTTCACGGCAAACGGGGCTTCAATACCAAGCGCGAGCGCAATCGCGTATGCACGCTCATAGATGGATTGCGTGCTGGGACCGTAGAGCTTGACCTTTGCGCCCGATGTATCAAGCGTGCAGTCGAGCGTCATCGCTTTCGGAAGGGGCGTTTCGCTTTCAAAAAACTGGATTGGAGCATAGGTTTCGCCGTGGTCGAGAATCATCACGAAGGCGATGCCGAAATAAAGCACAGCCACATATAAAAACGCGGCAAAATTTGCGCGCTTGGATGGCCGCGCCAACCCAAACCGCTCCGGGAAACGAAACCTTTTGAGCAAGGCGGCAAGAAGGGCATATATGCTATAGCCCGCCATGCAGCCTAAGCCGGCAAACAGGTATTCATCCGCGATGAAGGGGGCATCGTTAAACAAGGGATACAGGTTTAAAAACACAGCGGAAAGCACGCCGGTGAACAGCGCGGAGAACAAGCCGCATCTGGGAAAAGCGGGCGTAAGAAAAATGCCGGCTGCCAGGAAGGGCAGAGCATAGGCAAGCAGATCGTTAAATACGCCTTTGTAACCATATTCATCAATAGCAAACAGTTTGTAAAGCGGAATGGGGGCGCTTACGGTGGGCATGGTATTGCTTCGCTTTAAAAGATATGCGCCGAACAGCGCAAGAAAAAACAAACCGATGCACAAAAGACGTGGCATCGGAACGCCTTGCCGCTTCTGAACGGACAGCGTTGCGGCCGCGGCAATGGCGAGCACAATAAACAGGATCAGCGTTTCCAGCGTAAACAAACCCGGTTCCTCCAAGGGAAAACATTCTGTTAAATTATTATAACGGTTTGCAGCGTGGGAAGCAAATGAACTTTCTGTGCATTCCTTGTTTCCAGCCGCGCATGGTGGTATAGTATCATAGAATAAACATGTATTATATGGAGGGAAAAGGCATGCTCAAGGAATTCAAAGAATTTGCATTTAAGGGAAATGTGGTTGATATGGCGGTCGGCGTAATGATCGGCGGGGCGTTCGGAAAGATCGTGACCTCGGCCGTGAACGATTTGTTTATGCCGCTCGTCAGTCTGCTTACGGGTGGATTGGATTTCACAAGCCTTTTCATTGCGCTTGACGGAAATTCATATCCGACGCTTGCGGCGGCACAGGAGGCAGGCGCCGCATGCTTCGCATATGGCTCATTTATTACAACCGTGCTGGACTTCCTTATTATGGCTTTCTGCATTTTCCTGATGGTGAAGGGAATCAACCACCTGCGTGCGCTGTCCGAGAAAAACAAAGCTGCGGAGCCTGCTGAGGAGAAAAAGCCGCGGCTCTGCCCTTATTGCTTTGAGGAGATCAACGAGAAGGCCACCCGCTGCCCGCACTGCGCGGCCGAGATCCCCGCAGAGGAACCGGAGAATGCCTGAAAAGGCTTTGTTTCCACGGAATAAAGCGGCAGCGCGAAAATATACGTGTATGCAATACCCACTTTCCTTGACAGGGGAGAGCGGAAAAACTTACAATAAAAAACATGAACCGGGCAGCGATGCTTCAGGCATCCGTGCGGGGAAAGGAATTCAATGAAAGCAGCGACAGCCATTATACTTGCGGCCGAGCGCGCTTCCCAGATGAACTCTGCGAAGCCGACTGCCCTGCACGAGGTTGCCGGGCGGCCGATTATTGATTGGATGCTTGCGGCGTTTGAGGGATGCGTGGAAACGCCTCCTGTGATTGTGGACGGTTCGCAGCAGATGATTGCGGCACATGTGAGCGAGCGCGCCCGAACCGCCGTACAGCAGGAGGCTCTTGGCGAAGCGGATGCACTGCGCGCCGCGCGCCGCACGCTTGAAGCGGCGGGCAATGGGCTGGTTTTCGTAATATCCGGAAGCTATCCTCTGATCAGCGCAGAACTCTGCAAACAGCTGGCAGAAGAAGCGGGGAACAGCGGAGCCGCCGCACTTGCTATCTTCAATGAAGATGAGGCGGGTGAAGACGGGGCGGAAGAACCGATTCTATGTGACCTTTTCTGCGCACCCGGCAATGTCTGGCTCGCGGGGCTTATGTGCAGCAGTAATGAGGCAAGGCTTGAGGACTGCTTCCTGCAAGGCGTGGAAAGCTGCCGTATTACCCCGGCGTTGGTCGAAAACCTGCATACGGGCGTTGCACATTATTTCCCGGTGACGAACAGGGCCATGCTTGCCGCATGCGAAGCGGAAGCACAGGAGCTGCTTCGCGACAAGCACCTTGAAAACGGCGTCACGATGCTCGACCCGAATTCCGTGACGCTTGGCGCGGATGTAGAGATTGGCCGGGATACCGTACTTTGGCCGAACGTTGTGCTTACGGGCAGGACGGTTATCGGCGAAGGATGCGTCATTAAGAGCGGTTGCCAGATCAACGATACGCGCGTTGGAAACGAATGCACGCTTACCTATGTCGTCGCCAACGAGGCAGAGCTTGGGAACCGCGTTACGGCGGGGCCGTTTGTGAACCTCCGGCCGAATACATGCATTGCGGACGGCTGCAAGATCGGCGACTTTGTTGAGGTGAAAAACTCCAGCGTGGGCGAAGGAACGAAGCTGCCGCATCTTTCCTACATCGGGGATGCGGACGTTGGAAGCGGTGTAAACGTGGGGTGCGGATGCGTGTTTGTGAATTACGACGGCTATGCTAAGCACCGAACCACCGTGGGCGACAACGTGTTCCTCGGCTGCCAGACGAATCTGGTCGCGCCTGTAACGGTTGGCGACGGCGCTTATACGGCTGCGGGTTCCACCATCACACATGATGTGCCTGCCGGTGCAATGGCTTTTGCGCGTGCGCGGCAGAGCAACAAGGAAGGCTACGTGGAAAAGTTCCGAAGCCTGAAAAAGAAATAAGGAACGGAGCGAAAACGCGTTGTTTTGTGAAATAGAAGGCATAAACATTCATTATGAGCGCGTGGGACAGGGCCGGCCCGTGTTGATCCTGCACGGATGGGGTGCGGACATCGAGGCGGTGCGCCCCATCATGAACTGCATGAGCGGACTCGGCTATGAGGCTGTAGCCATTGATTTTCCGGGCTTTGGGCAGACGTCTGAGCCGCCGGAGCCTTGGGGGGTGCCGGAATATGCGGCGCTTACGCGCAAGTTCATTGAAGCTGTTGGGCTGCGTGGATGCGACCTCATCTGCCACTCCTTCGGAGGCCGGGTTACGATCCTGCTAGCTTCGGAGGATCCCAGGCTGTTCCACCGGCTCGTGCTGGTGGATGCGGCAGGCATCCGCCCTCCGCGTACGTTTGGCTACTACGTGCGCACGTATTCTTATAAACTTGGCAAGCGCCTTGCAACGGTAAGGTGGATTGACACTCTGCTCCATTTGAGCGAAAAACAGAAGAATGCCGGAAGCGCTGACTATCGTGCGTTAAAAAGCGATTTGATGCGCGCGACGCTTTCCCGCGTTGTGAACCTTGATCTGACGGAGCGGCTTGATCATATTCAGAACGAAACGCTGCTCGTTTGGGGCGATCAGGATACTGCCACGCCGCTTGCGCGTGCGCAGGTGATGGAGAAGCGCATCCCCAAAGCGGGGCTTGCGGTGCTTGAGGGCGCAGGCCACTTCTCCTATGTGGACAAATACGCGCAGTTTTGCGCGGTGATGAAGGCATTTTTTGCCTGAGGTGATGGTTTGAACTGGACGGTGTTTTCTTATTATATATATTACACGGCGGCTGCCGCAGCGGTTGTTCTTGCTTCGCTGCCGCTTGTGCATATGCTGCAGTTGGAAAGCTATCAGGGAAGAATGTACCTGAAATGGCTCGGCCGCCACTTTATGTCGGACGTTGTGCCGTATTTGCTTGTGGGCGCAGTAGCGTTGTTGCTGCGGTGCAGCTATGTAATGCTTTATGATACAAGCCGTTTGCTTGCGCGGATCTGTTATGCGGCGGGAGATGCAGCATATCTCCTTCTGCTGCTTACGCTTTATTTCGGCTATAAACGCCGGAAGCAGATTAAGCCCCTTGCGTTTACCGGGCGCGTGAAACGCCTGCTTGCAGTGGAATTCGCGCTTGCTTTTGTGTTTACGGCATCGCTCTTTATGCGGGCGGTAATGGGGGGAACCATGTCCTGGGGCGTGTTCCTGCTGCCGAATTTTCTGCGTTATCTGCCCGGCATGCTGCTGCCGCTGTTCGTTTTTCTCGCGTATGGGATTACGTATCCCGTTGAGGCGGCGGTCAAACGCTGGTATTTTAACGATGCGAAGAAAAAACTCGCTGCACGCGCGGATGTTACGAAAGTTGCAATCACCGGAAGCTTTGGCAAAACCGGAACCAAGTATGCGCTCGGCACAATCCTTTCCGAAAAACACAATGTGCTCTATACGCCGGGCAGCTTCAATACGCCAATGGGCGTAACCAGAGTCATTCGCGAGCAGCTTCTCGCGGAACACGAGGTATTCATCGCGGAAATGGGTGCGCGTTACCGCGGCGATATCCGCGAGCTTTGCCGCCTCGTGCAGCCCAAATTCGGCATCATCACGGCCATCGGCAAACAGCATCTTGAAACCTTTGGCTCTCTTGAAGGCGTGATCGCAACAAAGGGCGAACTGATGGAAAGCCTCATGCCGGACGGCTGCTGCTTCTTCAACGGGGATGATGAGAATTGCCGCGCAATGTACGAAAACTGCACGCTGAAGGAAAAGTATCTTTTCGGCACGGCAGAGGAAGGGCTTTACCTTTGTGCATGTGAAACGGAAGTCGGGCCGCAAGGCAGCGCGTTTACGCTGAAAACGGCAGAGGGCGAAAGCGCGCGCTGCCGGACAAAGCTTCTTGGGCGGCACAACATTGTGAACCTTACGGGCGCTGCGGCCTGTGCGTACCGCCTTGGGCTGACGCTTTCCGAAATCGCCGCGGGCATTGCAAAGGTGGAGCCGGTAGAGCACCGGCTGCAGCTCATCCCGGGTGCGGTGACGGTGATCGACGATGCCTTCAACGCAAACCCCGTGGGTTCGCGCGAAGCGCTCAACGTACTTGCATCCTTCCCCGGCAGGCGCATCTGCGTGACGCCCGGCATGGTGGAACTGGGAGCGGAGGAGGCAGAACTCAACCGCGCATTCGGCCGCCACATGGCGAAGTGTGCTGACATTGCAATTGTGATCGGCAAGGCACATGCGGATCCGATCTGCGAAGGGCTCCGGCAGGCCGGGTTCCCGGAAGCATGTCTTGTGCGGGCAGCTTCCCTCGCAGAGGCGACAGAAAAGCTCCCCGCTTACACGGAGCCGGGCTGTGTGGTGCTGTTTGAAAACGATCTGCCGGATAACTATCGTGAATAAAAAGGGAGGAGAAAGCGATGCTGAATCTTGCCGTAATCTTTGGTAGCCGTGCTGCGGAGCATGATGTTTCCATCATCTCCGGTCTGCAAATTCTGGAAAATGCCGATAAGAGCAAATACAATGCGTTTCCCGTTTATGTTTCCCGAAAGGGAGAATGGTTCATCGGCGAACCCCTGCGCAGGGTGGAAACCTACAAAAACTTCAACCCGGATGGGAAGGGGCTCACCCGTGTAGTGCTGCCGCCCGTGCCGGGGATGAACGGACTTTATACGCTCGGGCAGGGTGGCCTGTTTGGTGCAAAGGCACAAAAGGTGGCCGATGTGGACTGCGCAATTTTGGCGCTGCACGGCATGCACGGCGAGGATGGCACCATGCAGGGGCTGTTGGAGCTTGCGAACATTCCGTATTCGAGCTGCGGCGTGACGGGCTCTGCCGTGGGCATGGATAAGATCATCATGAAGGCTGTGTTTAAAAGCATGGGCTTACCGGTGCTTGAAAGCACATATTGCTATCGCAGCGAATGGAAGGAAAACCCTTCCGCTGTGACCGCGCGCGCGGAAACGCTCGGCTACCCGCTGTACGTTAAACCGGCCAACCTTGGCTCTTCTATCGGCATCAGTCGCGCGGCGGACAGAGCCTCTTTTGAACAGGCAATGGAGGTCGCCTGTGCGTACGACAGGCGTATCCTGATCGAAAAGGGCCTGAACAGGCCGGTGGAAATCAACTGCGCCTGCATTGGCTTTGGCGGAAAGGCCACGCCTTCTCTCTGCGAGCAGCCCGTTTCCTGGGAGGAATTTCTGAGCTTCGATCAAAAGTATCTGCGCGGCGCCGGCAAGGGAATGGAAAGCCTCAGCCGCAAGATCCCTGCGCCGATTTCTGAGGAACAAACCCAAAAGATTCAGGCTTATACCGTCCAAATCTTTCAGATGTTGGAATGCAAAGGCGTTGTACGCGTCGATTACATGATCGACCCGGAAACAGGCACGCTCTACGTTTGCGAGATCAACACCATTCCGGGCTCGTTTGCGTTTTACCTTTTTGAGCCGATGGGAATATCTTTCCGGCAACTCGTGGATGAACTCGTTGAATATGCGCACGAAGCACTGGTGCAGAAAAACGAATCCACTTTTGCATATGATTCCGAGATTCTGACGAAGATGATGAACGGCACAAAAACAATTAAGAAGTAAACAAAGGAGAGCAGCAATGAGCAAGATTCAGATGCGTACCCCCCTCGTGGAGATGGACGGAGACGAAATGACCCGCATCATCTGGAAGATGATTAAAGATCATCTTCTGACCCCGTATATCGACCTTAAGACTGAATACTACGATCTGGGCCTCCCCTCCCGCGATGAGACCGACGACCAGATCACCGTGCAGGCGGCTGAGGCTGTGAAGAAATACGGCGTGGGTGTGAAGTGCGCAACGATTACCCCGAATGCGCAGCGCATGACCGAGTACAACCTCAAAAAGATGTATAAGAGCCCCAACGGCACCATCCGTGCGATTTTGGATGGCACCGTGTTCCGTACGCCCATCACGCTGCCCTGCCTGAAGCCCTCCGTACGCAGCTGGGTTAAACCCATCACCATTGCGCGTCATGCATATGGCGACATTTACAAGTGCACGGAATACCGCGTTCCGGGCCCCGGAACTGCCGAACTCCTCTTTAAGGATGCACAGGGCAAGGAAATATTCCATGAGACGGTCTTTGATTTCAAGTGCCCCGGCGTTTTGATGGGCACCTACAACAAGGACGATTCCATCCAGAGCTTTGCACGCGCCTGCTTTAACTTCGCGCTTGCCACCAAGCAGGATCTCTGGTTCTCTGCAAAGGACACCATCTCCAAAAAGTATGACCACACCTTTAAAGACATCTTCCAGGAGATCTTTGATGCCGAATATAAGGCCAAGTTCGAGGAAGCCGGCATCACTTATTTCTATACCCTGATCGACGATGCGGTTGCGCGCGTGATCCGCTCTGAGGGCGGCTTTATCTGGGCCTGCAAAAATTATGACGGCGATGTGATGAGCGACATGGTCGCCACTGCGTTCGGCTCTCTTGCCATGATGACGAGCGTACTTGTTTCGCCCGACGGCAACTATGAATACGAAGCGGCGCACGGCACTGTGACGCGCCATTATTACAAGCACCTTGAGGGGGAAACCACTTCCACCAACTCCATGGCAACCCTGTTCGCATGGACTGGCGCGCTCAAAAAGCGCGGCGAAATGGACAGTATCCCCGAGCTTGTCGCTTTCGGCGAAAAGCTTGAGCAGGCGTCCCTCAAGTGCATTTCAGATGGCTTCATGACCAAGGATCTTGCGCTTCTCGCTGACATGGAGAACAAGACGGTGCTTTCTACCGAAGGCTTTATCCTGAAGGTCAAGGAATATCTTGACGCGGCGCTGTAAATCCATTACCATAAGAAAAGCAGAAATTATTGCGGCGGGCGGCGTTTGCCGCCCGCCCAATCATGGGGGAGAGAAACATATGAGCCTTTATTCTGAGTGGAGACAAGCCGCCGATGCGCAGCGTGCACCGCACGAGCAGGAAAAGTTCTGGAACGATTACTTTGCGCTCGAAACCGAAAATTACAAAAAAATCCTTGCAAACCATGCAGAGACGTACGCGGGCGAGCTCAGCGGGCTTGCGGAAACTTTCGGCATGGACGAGGTCACCTTCATCGGCTTCCTGGATGGTATCAATACGAGCCTTAAACAGGCGCTTGATCTTGAAAGCCTGGAAAGCGGCACCGTTATTTCGTTGGATGTTGATTTTGAAAAGCTTTATTTCAACATGCTGGATGCAAAGGCGGATTGGCTTTATCATCTGAAGGAGTGGGATGACGTGCTGTCCGAGGAAAAGCGCCATGAGATCACCAAGGAATTCCGCGCATCCAAAGTGTTCGTGAAGCAGGAAACCGTCGGCCGTAACGATCCCTGCCCCTGCGGCAGCGGAAAGAAATACAAAAAATGCTGCGGTAAGGATAAATAAAACGAAAACGCGTGCTGAGGCACGCGTTTTCATTCGATATTCCGCAAAAAATAAAAGGGGCTGCGCTGATTTACACAGAATTAACAATTTTGCAAGCGCATATCCATTTTCATACCTTGTTCAATTTTGCGGAACGGCATATAATTGAATTTAAGAATGGGAAAGGGAAATATTGCTATGAAAATACGGTTTTGCGGCGCAGCGCGCAGCGTAACGGGTTCCTGCCATATGATTTCTGCCAACGGAAAAAACGTGTTGGTAGATTGCGGCATGCGTCAGGGCGCCGATAAGAAGACGGAATTGGGGGAAGATAAATTTCCATTCAATCCGGCGGAAATCGACGCGGTGCTTTTAACGCACGCGCACATTGACCATTCCGGCCTCATCCCGCTGCTTGTAAAACAGGGATTCAAGGGCAGCATTATCGCAACGGACGCCACAGCGCAGCTGTCCGGCATTATGCTGCCGGATAGCGGCCATATTCAGGAACAGGAGGCGGAATACCAAACGCGCAAAAATCTGCGCGCAGGCAAAGCGCCGGCTGAACCGCTTTATACAGTGCAGGATGCGCAAAACGCACTCAAACAGTTTACGCCTACTTCTTATGGAAGGACAGTTTCAGTCGTTTCAGGTATAACGGCACGTTTCAATGACATCGGACATTTGCTGGGGTCGTCTGCCATCGAAATTTGGGTGGAAGAAAACGGAAAAACAACCAAACTCGTTTTTTCCGGCGATATCGGCCGCGAAGAACGCCCGATCATTTGCGACCCGCAGCAAGTCAAGGGCGCGGATTACCTTGTGATTGAAGGCACCTATGGCGACCGCAACCATGAAGAATCCACTGCAGAGGCGAAGGAAGCGCACTTGATCTCCGTGCTCAAAATGGGTATTGCACGCGGCGGAAACATTGTGATCCCGTCCTTTGCCGTTGGCAGAACGCAGGAACTCCTTTATTACATCAAGCGCCTTTTGATGAAAAATTCCGTGCCCGGGCTTGAGAATGTGCCGGTATATATCGACAGCCCGCTCGGCATCAACGCAACGAAGATTTATGAAAAATGTGCGGAAGGATACTACGACGAAGAAGCACGTGAAATGGCGAAATCCGGCTCTCCGTTTGATTTCCCGACCCTGCGCGTTGCGGTTACCGCAGATGAAAGCAAGCTTATCAATGCACAGACCGGATGCAACATCATCATCTCATCTTCCGGTATGTGCGATGCAGGGCGCATCCGCCACCATCTGAAGCATAACCTGTATCGCGCGGATTCTACGGTTATCTTTGCCGGATATCAAGCGGAAGGTACGCTCGGCCGCATGTTGCTGGACGGTGCGAAGAAGGTGCGCCTCTTCGGCGAGGATGTGCGTGTGAACGCGACGATCGAACGCATTGAAGGATTTTCCGGCCATGCGGGGCGCGACGAACTGATTGAATGGATTGAAGGCATTGGAAACAAGCCGGTCTGCACCTTCTTTGTGCATGGTGAGGCAGAGGTGCTGGACAGCTTTTCAAATGCTGTGCGCTCGCTTGGATATAACGTCGAAGTGCCGGGTCTTCTGGAGGAATTCACGCTGCTCCCGGGCGAGGTCGCAAAAGCACCGGAATCGGTGTCTACGCCCGTCCCTGTGGAAGAACTTGCGGAAGCGCGCTATGCGGAACATATGCGTGCTGAACTTGAGCGCATCAGTGCCTTGTTAAATGGCACGGATTGGAAAACGGATGCTTCTGCTGCGCTGCGCGCCGAGATTCTGGAAGAAGATCTTCGGACGCTTGCGGACAAGTGGGAGCGGATCCTCAGAAACGGATAACCCGAACCAACAAAGCAAAAAGGCTCTTGCGCAAAAGCGGCAAGAGCCTTTTCGTTTTTTAATGCAAAGCGAATGCCTGCCGTTTGCGTTAAACGGCGGCGCCTTGAAGCAAACGGAGGAAGCGCTCATGAATTTCAGGATACGACCTGCTGAGTGACACGGGCCTTCCGGCACGGTTTAAAAAACAGTGCGAACTGCTTCCGACGGCGCGAAGTTCGCCGGAAACTTTGTCGGTCATTCGGTATTCCAATTCCATGCGAACGCCGTTATATTTCAGAACATGAATTGCGATGGATACCGTATCGTTAAAACGAACCATGCTGCGGTATTCGCAGGAAACGGACAGCACCGGGCTGAAAACGTCCAATGCTTCCATCTGCTGATAGGAGAATTCCATCTGTTCCATCAGGTCTAACCTGGCTTCTTCCATCCAGCGAATGTAGTTTGAGTGATGAATGATCCCCATCTGGTCCGTTTCGTAGTACTTTGCGTGATGCTCATAGGGGCGAATTGCGCCGCTGCCCATCGGTGAGATCGACTCTGCCATGACCTTCTCCTTTTGGCTTTGATGTTACTCTATCATAACAAAAAAGAAAGCAAGCCGCAACAGCATGCCACCGGTCGGCCTTCAGACTTCTTTTTCTGCACGGAAAGATATGATATAATAAATTGAATTATTATAGAAAGAAGGCGGAACGGCATGTACGCGCGCGTCATCATCGACATAGCCCATGCAAATGTGGACAGGCTGTTCACCTATGAAATACCCGAAGGGCTTGCCGTGCAGGCTGGGCACCGGGTATTGGTGCCGTTTGGCGCGGGGAACCGCAAAACGGAAGGGTTTGTGCTTGCGCTTTCAACGGAAACGGATGTGGATCGGCTTGCGCTTAAGCCGGTTTTACGTACAATGGAACCCTATCCGGCGCTGACGGAAGAGCAGATCGCGCTTGCACACTGGATTGCAGAGGCATACCATTGCCTCCTTGTGGACGCACTGCGCCTTTTGATTCCGGCGCAGATGCGGGGGGGGCGTGTGAAGGAAAAGACGGTACGTACCGTCCGCTTGCGGCCAGGTGCGGATGCGGATGCGGAAAAGGCCGCGTTGCTCACAAAGGCAGGCGTTTCCCGTGCGCCTAAGCAGGCGGAGGTCATCGACCTGCTCGGACAAACGGGTACATATATGAGCACGACGGACATTTGCGCGTTTATTCCGGGCGCAGCCGGTGCAATTGCAGCGCTTTTGAAAAAGGGCGTTTTGCAGGAGGAAGGGCAGGAAGCCTTCCGCAATCCGTTCCGCGCGGCGGAGGCTGCGCCGCCGGGCAAACCATTGCCGCTTACTTCGGCGCAGCAGGCGGCATTTGATGGAATTGTTGAATGCGTAAAGCAGGGAGCGGGTACTTGCCTGCTGTATGGCGTGACGGGCAGCGGAAAGACGGAGGTCTACATGCAGTCCATTGCGCATGTGATCGCAGAAGGTGGAAAGGCCATTGTACTTGTGCCGGAAATTTCTCTGACCCCGCAGGCTATGGAACGGTTCCGCAGCCGCTTCGGCATGCGTGTGGCGGTGCTGCACAGCAGGCTTTCCCCAGGAGAGCGATATGACGAATGGCGCCGGATCCGCCTCGGCAAAGTGGATGTTGTCATTGGGGCGCGCAGCGCTGTATTTGCACCGCTTACAGGTTTAAAGCTCATCATTGTGGATGAAGAACACGAGCCGTCCTATCACTCCGAAACAGCCCCGCGGTATGGCGCGGCGGAGGTCGCTGCAAAGCGCGCGAAACTCAACGGCGCGGTGCTCGTGCTCGGCAGCGCAACGCCGTCCGTAGCAACCTATAAGCGCGGCCTGAGCGGTGCGTATAAATTGCTGACGCTGCCCGAGCGCATTAACCGCCAGCCCATGCCGGAAGTGGAGATTGTCGATTTACGCAGCGAATTCCTTTCCGGAAACAACAGCATTTTCAGCGCCCCACTGCACAGCGCCCTCGGCCAGTGCCTCAAAGCAGGGGAGCAGGCGATCCTGTTTATGAACCGGCGCGGTTATTCCACATTTATTTCCTGCCGCGGCTGCGGCTATGTGATGAAATGCCCGGACTGCGACGTTTCTATGACTTACCATAAGCTTGAAGGCGTGATGAAATGCCATTATTGCGGCCGTACGGCACGCATCCCAAGTGTATGCCCGGACTGCGGGAAGCCTTACCTGAAATACTTCGGCGTAGGAACGCAGCAGGTCGAGGAGCAGCTTGCAGCATATTTCCCAGGCACGGCCGCCGTGCGGATGGATCTTGACACCACGCGCACGAAGAACGCGCATCAGGAACTGCTCGGCCGGTTCATGCGCGCGGAAGCGCAGGTACTCATCGGCACACAGATGATTGCAAAGGGGCTCGATATCCCAAATGTAACGCTTGTCGGCGTAATCGCTGCGGATTCCATGCTGCACATCCCCGATTATCGGAGCGGGGAACGCACCTTCCAGCTTTTAACGCAGGTTGCGGGCCGCGCGGGGCGGGCGGACAAGCCTGGGCACGTCATCGTGCAGACATATACGCCGGAACATCCCGTCATCGGGTTTGCTGCACGCCATGATTATCCCGGCTTTTATGCATATGAGATCGCTATGCGTCGCGCTGCGCTGTTTCCGCCGTACGCGTTGTTCTTACGCATTGTGCTTTCAGGGCTTGCGGAGGAACCTTTGGCGGACGATGCGGAGCGCTGCGCTGTAGGACTCCGGCAGGCGATTGAAACGGCACTTACCGGCGCCGGCGCAAATCTGCAGGAGTTGCTGTTTTTGGAGGCGGCGCCCGCGCCTGTGAAGCGCAGGGAAGGGCAGTACCGCTATCAGGTGCTGGCAAAGCTTGTCCGCACGAAACATACGGCTGCCGCAATCCGCGCCGCATACGCATTTCATGATGCGCAGAGGCGGACGGGCATGAGCGATATTGAAATCAATCCGGGCAGCATGTTTTGAATGGATGGGCTCCCGCGAAACATAGCGCGGCGGATCGACTTTTCGGACGCCGCTGCTTGCCTCCGGCCGGAGAAATGGGCTATAATATTATGATACGCAATGATGTTATGCTGCGAAGGAGAAAACGAATGGGAAAACGAAAGATCTACACGGGAGACGCGGCCTGTCTTTACAGAAAGTGCCGCCCCGTTGAACGGTTTGATGCGCGCCTTGGCGCTTTGCTGGATGATTTGGCGGAGACGATGTATGCTGCAGAAGGCGTGGGCCTTGCGGCCCCGCAGGTTGGTATCCTGCGCCGTGCGGTCGTGATCGACTGCGGAGACGGGCTTGTTGAACTTGTGAATCCTGAAATCCTTGAAACTTCAGGCGAGCAGGGCTGCTTTGAAGGCTGTCTCTCTTTTCCGGGGGAAAGCGGGTATGTCGTGCGACCCAACAGTGTGCGCGTGCGCGCATATGACCGCCATGGCGACCTTTACGAATATGAGGCGGAAGGGCTGTTTGCCCGTGCCGTGATGCACGAAACCGACCATTTGGACGGCCTCGTTTACAAGCGCCTTGTGACGGAGCCGCCGGAAGGATATTCGGAGGATGCGGAGGAGGACGAATGAGGGTCGCTTTCCTCGGAACGCCGGATTTCGCCCTGCCGTCGCTTGAGATGCTCATCCGCGCGGGGCACACGCTCTCTGTGTTTACCCAGCCGGATAAGCCGGTCGGCCGCCGCGCCGTGATGACGCCGCCGCCCGTAAAAACATGTGCGCTTGCGCATGGCATCCCCGTGTTTCAATGCGAAAAAATTCGCATGCCGGATGGTGTGGCGGCGCTTCGTGCATTTGCCCCGCATCTGATGGTCACGGCGGCGTTCGGCCAGATTTTATCGGCAGAGAATCTGTCCATCCCGAAATTCGGCTGCATCAACGTGCATGGAAGCCTGCTCCCGAAATATCGCGGGGCTGCGCCGATCCAGTGGGCGGTGATCAACGGCGAAAAGGAAACGGGCGTGACCACTATGATGACGGATGTGGGCCTTGATACAGGCGACATCCTCATGGCGAAAAAAACCGCGATCGGTGAGGACGAAACGGCGGGAGAGCTGTTTGAAAGGCTTGCCGTGCTCGGCGCAGAGGTGCTTTCGGATACCATTGCGGCGCTTGCAGCAGGAACGCTTACGCGCACACCGCAGGATGCGGCGCTTGCAACCAAGTGCTCTATGCTCAAAAAAGAGGATGGGCATGTGGACTTTGCCGCCGGCATGCAGCAGGCACACGACCGTGTGCGGGGCATGAATCCCTGGCCGGGCGCATTTGCCCTGTGTGAAGGCGAAACCATCAAACTCTGGAAAACGAGGAAAACGGAGATGCCGCCCCAAGGAATGCCCGGCGCCTGCCTTGTTGCGGATGCGAAGCAAGGGCTTTTCATAGATGCGGACGACGGCGTTTTGGAAGTATTGGAGCTCCAGTTCCCCGGTGCAAAGCGTATGGACGCAAAGTCGGCTCTGCGCGGGCATGCGCTTGCCGGCAAGGTGTTCGCATGAGCGTACGGCGCATCGCGCTTCAGGCGCTTCTTGACATTACCGACAGCGGTGCTTATGCCAACCTTCGGCTAAAGGAAGCAGAACGCGGCCTGCAGCGGCAGGATGCGAAGTGGGTGAGCGCGGCGGTATACGAAACGCTTGATCACCTGATCTATATCGACTATGTGCTTTCGCGGTATGTGAAGGGTCGCCAGAAGCCTGTGATCCGGGGCATACTGCGCATGGGCGTTTGTCAGGTCATGTTTATGGGAACCCCTCCAAGCGCGGCCTGCAACGAGAGCGTGAAGCTTGCAAAGGAAATCGGAAAGGGAGCGCTTGCGGGCTATGTGAACGGCGTTTTGCGCGCTGTGTGCCGCGATGCCGGCCAAGCTGTTCCCCTGCCGGAAAATGCACGGGAACGGCTGAGCGTGCAATACAGCTACCCACGTTGGCTGGTGGATCTTTATGCCGACGCATATGGCGAGACGTTTACGGAAGCGATGCTGTCCGCCGAGGTACGGGAGCTGACCATTCGGGCGCAGGCACCATATACGGCGGAAGAACTGGAAGCGTGGCTTGCAGCGCAAAAGATTCCATATTCGCGCGGCACGGCCGTGCCAGAGGCATTCCGGCTGCAGGCCGGCTTTGATATTGCGGCGGAGCCGCTGTTCCAAAATGGGCAGATCACCGTGCAGAGCGAAAGCGCAATGCTTGTGTGCCGGGCGCTTGGCGCCCGCCCGGGCATGCGCGTGCTGGACGCCTGCGCCGCTCCGGGCGGAAAAACGGCGTATCTTTCCATGCTGATGGAAAACGCCGGGCGGATTGATGCGTGGGAATTGCATGCACACCGCTGCGAGCTGATGAAAAAGACGTTGGACCGGCTGCGGGTGAAAAATGCAGAGATTTTGCAGAGGGATGCTTCCAAACGGTACCCGGAATGCGGGGAAGCATATGATGCGGTGCTTTTGGATGCGCCGTGTTCCGGGCTTGGCGTACACGGAAAGCCGGACGCGCGATATGGAAAGTCCCTGGCTGTGATTCAAGAACTTGCGGCGCTTCAGGCGCAGCTGCTCGATTGTTGCGCATCCTGCGTGAAGCCGGGCGGCGTGCTGGTGTATTCCACCTGCACGATCTCGCCGCCGGAAAACGAAGCCTGTGCGCGTGCGTTTCTTGCGCGGCATGGCGAATTTGATGCTGTGGGGTTCGACGCATGTTTGCCCGAGCCGCTCAGAAAGCGCGCTGCGGGCGGGATGCTGCAGCTGTTCCCTCATTTGGACGGCATGGAAGGATTTTTCCTTACAAAATTCACGCGGAAACGGGCGGAATGAGCATGACGGGATTGACCTCAAAAAATATAGAAGAACTGCAAGCGCTCATGGCGGAACTCGGCGAACCCAAATTCCGTGCGCGTCAGGTGTTTGAATGGCTCTCACGCGGGGTACGGCCGGAGGAGATGACAAACCTCAGCAAAAGCCTGCGCGAAAAGCTTGCGGCGCTCCCTTATGGGGGGGCAACCATTTATCAGAAGCGCGTTTCTGCAAAGGATGGGACGATCAAATACCTGTTCGTGCTGGAAGACGGAAATTTGGTCGAAGGAGTGCTGATGCGCTATAAGTACGGCAACACGCTCTGCGTTTCCACACAGGTCGGCTGCCGGATGGGTTGCGCATTCTGCGCTTCCACGCTCAACGGCTGTGTGCGCAATCTTGAGGCGGGCGAGATTTTGAGTTTTGTCGCCTGCGCGGAGCAGGATGTGCCGTGCGAGGAAGGCCGTAAGCGCTCCGTCACGAACCTCGTTTTGATGGGCAGCGGGGAACCGTTGGACAATTACGAAAACGTCGTGCGCTTTCTGCGCCTCGTTTCTGCGCCGGAAGGCATGAACATCAGCCCGCGCAACATTTCGCTGTCCACTTGCGGGCTTGTGCCGCAGCTGCGGCGCTTCATGCAAGAGGCCCCTCATGTGACGCTTTCCGTTTCGCTGCACGCCCCAAACGATGCGATCCGAAACGAAATCATGCCCGTGAACGCAGCGTATCCCATGGCGGAGCTGCTTGCCGCCGCAAAGGAATATGCGGTTTTAACGGGGCGGCGCGTGATTTTTGAATACGCGCTCATTAAAAACAAAAACAGCGAGCGCAGGCATGCCGAGGAGCTTGCTTCACGCCTCCGTGGGATCAACTGCCATGTAAACCTGATCCCGCTCAACCACGTTGCGGAACGCGCGCTTATGGGTGTGACGCGCCGGGAGGCGGAGCAGTTTATGGCATGGCTTACGGAGTTGGGCATATCCGCTACGATCCGAAGGGAAATGGGAACGGATATTGAAGGAGCATGCGGCCAGCTTCGCCGCCGCGTGCTGGAAACGCAACGGGAGGGAAACACATGATTTACGCCGCACGCTCCGTAACCGGAAAACGGGCGAACAACGAGGATTCCATTTTTGTGCCGAAGGGCGGGGAGATCTCGCTCGCGATTGTGGCGGACGGCATGGGGGGGCACAGCGCCGGAAACATTGCAAGCGCCATTGCCGTTGAAGCGGTGGCCTCCGAATTGAAAAAAGGTGGCCCGGGCGGCCCGGCGGCACTTGTGATGAACGCGGTGAACCACGCGAACACAGCGGTGTTTGAATATGCGAGCGCGCATCCGGAGTGTAAGGGTATGGGGACAACGCTTGTCATGGCGCTGCTCTTCAAAACGCGCTTTGTGGCCGCAAACGTCGGCGACAGCCGGTTGTATCATTACCATGCGGGAAAACTCCGGCAAGTAACGGTTGATCATTCCTATGTTGCGGAGCTTGTGGCCTCCGGGTACATCACCCGGGAGGAAGCCGCGCGCCATCCACGCCGCAACCTGATTACGCGGGCCCTTGGCACACGCGCCTGTGAGCGCGTAGATATTTTTGAATGCGACTGGGAAGAGAACGACGCGCTTTTGCTTTGCTCTGACGGCTTGTATTCCGAACTGGAGGATGAGGATCTTGTGCGGGTGCTGAAAGAGAGCGAAACGCTGGATGCGGCCTGTGCGTCACTGGTGGAGCTTGCACTTGCTTCCGGCTCACGGGACAACGTGAGCGTTGTGCTCGTAGAAAATGGGGAGGTGCGGTAAAATGGTAACGGCAAATCAGCTTGTTTCTGGCCGGTACCGCATCAAAAGCCTGATTGGCTCCGGTGGTATGGCCAACGTTTATAAGGCCTACGATGAAGAAAGCCAACGCATTGTGGCGCTCAAAGTGCTCAAGGATGAGCACCGGGGCGATATGGAGTTTGTCCGTCGTTTCGAGCGGGAGGCACAGGCCGTTTTGATGCTTTCACATGAGAACATCGTTCGTTCCTACGATGTAGGCGAGGATGACGGCGTAAGCTACATCGTGCTTGAATATGTCGAGGGAAAAACGCTGAAGGAAATCATCAAGGAAGAGGGGCCGCTTTCTCCAAAGACGGCGGTAAACTATGCTTGTCAGGTGCTTGATGCGCTTTCCCATGCGCATGAGCGCGGCATCATCCACAGGGACGTAAAGCCGCAGAATGTGATTATAACCCCACGCGGGAAGGCAAAGCTGACTGATTTCGGCATTGCACGCGATGCAGCTGCCACTACACGCACGTTTGCAGGTACGAATGTGATCGGTTCGGTACACTATATTTCGCCGGAGCAGGCACGAGGCGACAACGCAACGGCCGGCAGCGACATCTACTCCTGTGCAATCATGCTTTATGAAATGCTGACCGGGAGCGTGCCGTTCTCGGGAGACAATTCCGTGGCAGTCGCACTCAAGCATCTCCAAGAGGAAATTATTCCGCCCATTCAGGTAAACTCCAAAATCCCGCGGGCACTGAGCGACGTAGTCGTAAAGGCGGCTGCAAAGAACATCAATATGCGCTATTTTACGGCGCGCCAGATGAAGGCGGATTTGCAGCGTTCTTTGCGCGAGCCGCATGGAAAATTTGCGCGCATTGCATCGCCGCGGCAGGAGCATAAAAAGAGCACCTCCATCGGAATCGGCAACATCGCATTGATGGTTGTGGTTGTGCTGGGGCTTTTCGCAACAATGTTTTTCATCGCGCGTGCGATGCGGGATGATGAAAACGTCAGCAACGGAGAGTATGTAGTGCCAACGCTTGTCGGAAAGCAGGTGAGCGAGGCGGAAACACTTGCAAAGCTGCGCGGCTTTGCGCTTGAGGTGTTGGAATACCGGGGAAGCGAGGAGTTTGAAGAAGGGCAGATCATCTTTCAGATGCCCATCGTCGGCACCAAAGGCAACGAAGGGGACGTGATTCAGGTGGTGGTCAGCAGCGGCAGCGATTATGAGACCGTTCCGAACCTCGTGGGCCTTTCCGTGCAGGATGCAATTGCACAGATGCAGGATGTGGACTTAAACCTCGGTACGATCGAGTATGGAAAGAGCAGCTTGCCGGACGGACAGATTTTCCGGCAGGAGCCCGTGGCTGAAACCGACACATTCGCAGGAGACGTTGTGGACATCTGGGTGAGTGGCACGCCGGGCGGAAACAGCGAAATGCCGTCGCTTGTTGCAAAACCAATGCTGTTGGATGAGGCGATCGCCGCCTTGCAGGAAGCGAAGTTTGCGCGCATTTGGGTACACCCGGAAACTCCGGTTACGCTTTGCACCGAGGATACGGTGCTGCGGCAAAGCCCGTCTGCAAACGTGACGGTACCCTCCGCCGTTACGGTGGAAATCTGGGTATGCCGAACCGATTTGGGGCCGTATTGCTCCGATATCGTGTTTAACATCGACGTAACGGATACGGAAAAGCCCGTAATTGTCACAGCGAAAATCGCGGAAGGCGTGGAAATGGTTTTGTATGAAACTACGCTGCCGGTTGGCCTGCAACAGCCCGTTTCGTTCACGGCATATCTAAGAACAGGCGGGGAGTACGAATGTACCGTTTATGTGGGCGGGGAAGAATACCGCCGCACAACAGCCAGATTTGCATTGCGCTGAGCGCGGGGGAGAACGCTTGGAAGGTTTGATTTTAAAGGGCGTTGGAAGCTTCTATACCGTGCTGGATGCGGATGGCACGGAGCATGTTTGCAAGGCACGCGGCCGCTTCCGCAGGGAAAGCATATCCCCCGTGCCGGGGGACAGAGTCTCGTTTGTGCATAAGACGGGGGAGGATGGCAGCATCGCTCAGATTTTGCCGCGGAAGAATCTGTTGACGCGCCCGGCGGTCGCTAATGTGGATAAGCTTATGATCGTCATGGCGGCTTCCGTACCGAAACCGGATTTGCTGCTTGTAGACAAGCTCCTGCTTCAATGCGCGCAGACGGGGATTGTGCCGGCGCTCATTGTCAACAAGTGCGACGAACGGGAACGGGAAACATTTGACGCCATATTCCATCAATACGCTGCAAGCGGATATGCGCTTCATGCCGTATCCGCTCATACCGGAGAAGGATTGGATGCTTTGCGTGCGGAGATTTCAGGAAGCGTCTGCTGCTTCGCGGGGCAGTCAGCTGTGGGAAAATCTTCGCTGCTCAACGCGATTCTCCCAGAGCTTTCGCTCGCGGTAGGCGGCCTTTCGCGCAAGACGGAACGCGGCAGGCATACCACGCGCCATGCGGAGCTTTGGCTCGCTTATGGCGGTGCACTTGTGGATACACCCGGGTTCAGCCTCCTTGAAACGGAAGCGATTGAACCGGAAGATCTTGCGGCGCTGTATCCGGAGATGCGGGAACATGCAAAGGAATGCCGCTTCGCACAATGCCTGCATGTAAGCGAACCGGGCTGCGCCGTGAAGCCTCTCTTGGACAACGGCAAGCTATCCCGGGAACGATACGAACGGTATCTCCTGATTTTGGAAGAACTCAAAGAAAAGAGGAAACATAGATATGATTAAGATTGCACCATCCATACTATCCGCTGATTTTGCAAACATGGGACGTGATGTGGAGCGCCTTGCCGCTTGGGGCGCCGATGCGGTGCATTTTGATGTGATGGACGGCACCTTTGTACCAGCGATTACCTTTGGCGCGGCGATGTGCAAGGCGGTACGCCCATATACGAAGCTTCCGCTTGATGTGCATGTTATGGTGGAACATCCGGAAACGTATATCGCTTCATTTCGCGATGCGGGCGCAGACTATTTTACCTTTCATGTTGAAGCGGATCGGCACAGCCACCGTACTTTGCAGAAAATCCGAATGGCCGGGATGAAAGCGGGGATCGCCATGAACCCTGCAACGCCCGTTTGCATGGTAGAGGAAGCGCTTTCCGAGTGCGATCTTGTTTTGGTAATGAGCGTGAACCCAGGTGCAGGAGGACAAAAATTTATTCCGGGTGTGCTCCGCAAAATTGAGCGCCTTGTACAGCTTGCCAGAGAATATGGCTATCGGTACGAGATTGAGGTGGATGGTGGGATTAATGCAGAGACGGCTGCTCTTGCAGCCGAGGCCGGAGCCATGATGCTTGTTTCCGGCAGCAGCATATTCAAAGCGGAAGATCCTGCGGCATTGATTGCGCAGATGCACGCGCTTGACAAAAAAATTTAGTGTAAATTGTGCCTGCCCGCCTGCGTTTTTAGGTTTACCTGTACGCAGACGGAGAAAAAAGGCTTGCAAACCGCTCAAAAATATGTATAATAGTATTTGCGCAAAGCGAACGGGGTTATAGCTCAGCTGGTCAGAGCGCTACGTTGACATCGTAGAGGTCGTTGGTTCGATCCCAACTAATCCCACCATCATAATCCTGTGGTGTGCGTGTGCCTTCCTTATAAACCCACAGAGTAACTTCGGGAGTATGCGTTGGTTGTGCTGATGCCACCTTCAATGTGCTTGGTAAGCAGAAGCCGCCACAATACACCCACCTGCCGAGAGGCGGGTGTTATAATGAGGGTGTACGGCACTCTGGGATTACTTTTACAAAAGAATGTTGCGGAATTGTGTAATGGTAGCACCTACGACTCTGACTCGTATTGTCTAGGTTCGAATCCTAGTTCCGCAGCCAAGGAAAAAGCCCCCGAATTTCGGGGCTTTTTGCTATGCTCATAATTTGTGGGACGCTTCAAATAATTAATTCTGGCAACCTTTTGGCAACCTTTGCGAAAAAAGTTGCCTAACTTTATCATCATTTTTAGCTTGATGCACTTTTGATAGGTGCGTATAGATCTCTAGTGTGGTGCTTACACGAGCATGCCCTAGTATTCTTGCCGCATCCTGAACGTCTACGCCAGCCTCATACAGCAACGTAGCAAAGTTATGCCTGAAGAAATGTGCTGTGAGAATCGATGCCGGAATGCTGCTTCCATCATACTTCACCTCCTTTGTTTCGATGGTATGATGCGCATTCTTCCCTGCGTTCATTTCTTCGATTTCAAGGTTTGCTTTTGCCACTGCGATCATCAATCGCTTCCATCTGCGGTCATAGGTTTTTTTAGGCAAGAAGCTTCCGGTAAGTTCTCCCTGGATAATGTAAGTGGATCCAAATCCGCGGATGGGGGAAAGCATGGCTTCCAACTCTGCTGCCATCGGTATTGTTCGGTGAGATGTTGCTGTTTTTAGATCTCCCACGCTGTTGGTAACATAATCAATATCACGTTCGATCTTAATTGTTTTAGTCGAGAAGTTAACATCGCCCCATTTCATTCCGAGCACTTCTCCTACTCGGCAGCCAGTATAGTATAGCAAAGCAAGAAGCAGCCCTTCTGGATGTGATCCTGCAACGCGCAGTACTGCCTCGGTTTCTTGCTGCGTCAAAGCTCGCCGTGATTCTCCTTTTACACTTGGAGTTTTCAGGCCAACAGTTGGGTCACGGTCAATTAATCCTTGGGTATAAGCTGTTCTGAAAGCCCCGGTTAGTATTGCCTTGATATATGTCAGGATAGTTGTGCCCATTTTGGACTTATCGTTCATGAAGGTTTGCAATTCCGTTGCGGTTATGGAGCGCATCTGACGATCGTTGAAAGCTGTAAGAATGTGCGTCCGCAATACGGAACGATAATTCGATTGGCTGGATGCGCTCACTGTTGGTTTTTTATATGTTTCATACCATTCTTTGCAATAATCATCGAAGAGCACATCGCGCTTCAGTTTTGTGCCGCCGATATAAGTCCGGATCAGCTCTTCTTTTGCCTCATCAAGCTCATGTTTTGTACGTCCGGAGGCATATTTTATAATGGGCTTCCCGTCTGCATCATGCCCTACTACAACCTTCGCCCGGCGACGCTTATCAACTTTTTCGGATAGCTTTTTCTTCTGCGCCATGTTGCACCTCTCTGATCTGATACCGATAGTATAATACAACAATTTCATGCTGTGCGTATCAGCTTTATGTTTTGTGTTGTATTATAATCACCAAAAAATGTTACATCATGGTATAATTGCTTCAGTGGCCATAAATTATGCAGAGGATCCTCCGCGCCGACACAGGAGGAACCATGTCTAAGCGAGTATTATTTGTATGTACCCCTGCATTGCAGTCCGTTACCGTGTTGGCCGATGGGTGCCTGGTCATTAACTGCTACCACATCTGCAAGTGCCTGAATGGGCGCGGCGGCGGCTGCCTGCTTGCGCAGATGACGGAGGACTAAGGGGTTCATCACGTAGTTGATCAACAGATAGCAAATTCTCGCGCTGGCGCCGGCGCGGGAAAGGAACAATTGTGTAAAGCATACAATAGAGTGCATCATACAGCGCTATCTGATGCTGTGATTCTGCCGTGCAATGCACGAAATGCCTTTGAATCTTTGCTGTATATCAAAATATCTTTCCAATATTCTGGGAAATCCAAATGCTTCAGAAGAACAAATGGATTTGCAATCAATAGGGCTGAAATATCCCGAATAAAAGCCATTTTCATCTGCTCAAATGGAAGCAGGCTATAGATCGCGAACACAAAAGCAAATGTACGGTTTCCATCAAATTCACCTTGCAGGAATGATGGCAGCTTTGCATAATCTGAAAATGATCTATTGTAGAATCTGCCTCGGTGTGCAGCTGCATTGCGAGCATCAACGGCACAACGAAGCCAGCTTTCTACATATGGACGGGATACGTGGTAGTGCTCGTCTGCAATATGATCTGCGTCCTTCGATTTTAGATTTTTATAAAGCTTAGAAAGTGTATCAAAGGTTGATGATTCTACTGCAACCCATATTGGAACTCCTTGCTGAAATGCATCTCCATATATGGGCCAAAGTTTTCTACGGTGGTACAATATTGAAAGATCTTGCGAACGATCCATCAGGTCATCAATATGCTCAATGAACAAGGCATGATAGTATGGGGCTTTGAAATTTGCTGCATCTCTGTAGCCGAGAGGACCATATTGCTTCGCGTGCCAGTATGCGATATAACTCCGAAGAGATACTTCGATCAAGCCTGTATGGCGAAAAATTATCTGACGGAACTCTGTGTCAAAATCATAGAGGATGCAGATATCGGAGAATTTTGTTCCCGGATAAAATGTGTCATCACTTTTTCGCAAAGTAAGCGAATATGCGCTTAGACGGTAATAGTTATGGGTAAACAATATTTTTTTGGCAAGCTCACGATCTTCGATAATCAACCCCCTGGAAGTTAGAAGATCTACTTGCTCATCCAGATTCAAAAAAGGCTTTACAACTTCCATATGCTCTCCTAAAATGCAAAAGCCCCGCCATGTTACGCATGCTCCGAAAATCGGAACCTAGGCTCGGCGGGTTCTGTTGAGTCTATTATATGTGGCCGCCGCAGGATTGTCAAATAAAATATTGTAAACTGATAGTGAATTTGATATAATATCCAATTCGTGCTATTCCCACCTCAATGCGCCTATACTGAGACGGCGCAATTTTAAAAGCATTCCAGAATCTGATGAGAATCGGTCTACTCTGGAATGCTTTGACCGAGCAAAGAGCGGAACTGTGCTTCTCCAATAATGGCGATATTGTAGCCTTCAGCGTTCAGCTCTTCAGTGCCGCAGTGATTCATGATTTTTTTATCAGCTCATGAAACAAATCGTTGCGCGGACGCAATGATCTGATCAGCATAGGAAAGTATTTCGTCGATACCTTCAATCACATACTTTTCATCCGGCAAAAGTAATAGCTTTTTAGACGCATCCAGCTTGAGACGACAAATCCATTTGCGCGTGTTGTTATCATATAGAATGCCAAAATAGCTTTCGGTGTCCTTGTGGCACACCTTGTCTGGCGGGAGAATATTGCGAAGAATAGCCTTTATTAAGCCATATGCTTCGAGTTCTTCCGGTGTAGTATCGATTTTTGAAACAGGTTCTTCCGGTTCGATTTGGGTCGTCTCTGTCTCATCATCAGCGGCTTCTTTTTTAGGCTCATCCTCATGAGACAGCATAGCGCTCTTCAAGGTATCATTGATCACATCGTTTATATAGCCATTATAAGCCTTCTTGATGATTGGAGTAAACCGTTCAACTACTTGCTGAGTTCTGCGTCCTTGATAAACTTCGCCTAAGATGTAGTTAATGAATGAATCATCCAAAGCGGTACGCTGCCTGGACAGGAAACTCTTGATGAGATTGGTATACTTGAGCTCAGATGCAGCGGTAAATGCGGCATCAATATCGATGCGCTCTTTGCAAAAGCGTTTTATCTCCTGTACTACGCTGTCATTAAGGTCGAGTAAATTGAACTCAAGGAATGGGCTGAGATCCATTTTATTGGGTTCATCCAAATCTGTATAAAACTTGTAGATGATTCCGTTTGTAAGAATACCAAATTTCGCCTCTGTTGTGCCGAAATAACGGAAAAGTTGAGAGTCATGCTTGTCCAATGCTTCACCACACCATTTTGCCTCAATTAGAATTGCAGGTTTGTTATCCAAAAGAATGGCGTAGTCAACCTTTTCCCCTTTCTTGATGCCGATATCTGCGGTGAATTCGGGCAGGAATTCCAGCGGATTGAACACATCATAGCCTAGCATTTGAAAGAAAGGCAGAATAAGGGCATTTTTTGTTGCTTCCTCAGTGGGCAGTAAATCCTTTAGGGATTCCACTCGCTTTGAAAATTGTCGAAGCTCATCAATAAAATCCATAGACAACCCTCCTGAAATGATATGTTATTGTAAAATGGTCGGAAATCTATTTCTCTTTCGCCCTCTCGATCCGAATTAGCGCCAACACTGCTTCGCGTACATCTTCCGGCAGTGCGGCGGCGAGTTGCTCATCGGTCATCTGCTTAGCGGTATCGGTGGCCCTGTCATCTACAACTACTTCTGCAGGATATATGATTGGATGCGGATCATCTGTGAGCCCAACAAGGTAGTCGGCAGATACATTATATGCATTACATATAAGGGCTAGAGTCTGCGGATCCGGCGAAGCGGAACCTTTTTCCCATTGTGCAATTACCTGCTGCACCCTGCCGATTTTTTCGCCGAATGCTGCTTGGGACAGATTTAGACTTTTTCTGAATTCACGAATTCTTTCGGCGAACATATATAAGCAGACCCTTCTTTTTAAGTATATTATACAACCTTGTATTGTACTAATCAAAAAATAAAATATTGTATAAACCGGGTTGACTTGAACAATAAAATATTGTATTATATCAACAATAAAAAGTTGTATAGGAGGTTCGAATGATCAAATGGATGTTTGAGGCTCGAGGAAATCGAACACAAGCTGAGATTGCCAATGAGGCTGGAATAACGCAGCAAGCATATTCGGCAATTGAGCGTGGCGATATGCGGCCATCTGTCGAAACAGCAAAACGCTTGGCAAAAGCGCTTAAGCTCCCCGATTGGATTCGATTCTTTGATGACAAGCAGGCAAGCTGATCTGCCACTATGTTAATGATACCACGGAAAGGCAGAAAGCAAGGTATCAGCCAAGAGCAGGTTTGGGTTGGAAATATATCAGAAAGGAGTAAGCCATGAAACAGGAACGATATTGCCCCATTGCAGACGACAACACCCTTTGTCCCCCACTCTGCAGGCAAATGGAGGTGCTTCGAGCAGCACGGGAGACAAAGGAGCTATTAATCGACATCCGGCGGCTGGCAATGGAGGCACAGGCTGTGCTGTTAGCTGCTTGCTCATTTGACTCGGATACGGAGATTGGCAGAGCGCGCATTGATGCGTTAGAAAAACGCCTTAACGCCTTATCCACATATGAGCGTGGGGAAGTGAGTATTGAATGGATTGCACAACAAGTTGCAAAGCTGGCCGCAATTGCAGAAAGCAAGAGCAGCTAAAAAACCAAAGCGGGCATCCGCTGGCACGAACGCCCGCAAGCTTCATTTGGACAATGCTTCGATAGCTGCCTCGATGCTGCTCAGCGCGTAATAAACTTGGCGTGAGAGCTCTTCAAGATCACCTTGTGTTGCAGGCTCCGACGCACCTTTTGAAAAAAGTATGTTGGTCTCAGTTCGGAAAGTCTCAACAGCTTTTTGCACGGTGCGGTAAGCATTGGTTTTGTCCATAGTTTTCACCCCCTTTCTAACTCGAATTCTATCATGCGCGATGAAAAGGGGGCAACTGTTTCGGCGAATTAAGGAATTTAGAAGGAGGGACCCTATGCAAAAACGCAAAGTGAGACCCGCGCCGCCCTTGGATGAGCTTGTGCGCGAATGGGTGCGGGACCATGGGGAGGCCATGTCGGTTAAGGAGGCAGCCGAGCTCGTCGGTGTATGCCCACAGACGATATACAGGCGGGTATGGGATGGAAGCCTGCGCATCACGCCTGAAAAACGGGTGCTGACACGAAGTCTCGCCGTGTATGCCAACAGCTTCCCAACGCCTACACCGCGCCGTAAAAAAGCGGAGTGTGGAGGGAGGTGAAAAGCAGTGTACGGAGTCTGTATTTGGTCTGCGTGTGTGATGGCCGCAGTCCTGATGACCGCCAAAGCGATCAGTTGGATCGAACGGCGGAAAACGCCCATGGCGCGCATGGTAGACGCGCTCCTTGGCCGGGTTGTGTATTTCATGTGCAAGTGAGACCAGAAGAAACTATGACAAAGGAGATGATCGAATGCCTATCAGAGGCAAATATCAGCCAGTTACATACCTTGTGGATGCCCGCATCGCGGCGGGATACCAGTCCCGGGAGGATGCAGCGATTCGTGTGCCGTATGCCGCGGTGACGATCGGCAGGCACGAACGCGGCGAGATCAGACTCGCGCCGGATGACATTATCATCTATGCCAAGGCATACAATGCGCCGGAGATTATGATCTACTACTGCCGGAACTGCTGCCCAATCGGTCATAGATTGATGCGGCCGGCAAGCGGCAGACGCGAACTGTCGCTGCTGGTGACGCAGCTCGGCAACCGTTTGCGTAAGATCGCAGCGGCGGCGGACAGGCTTGCCGATATTGCGGATGATAACGTTGTGGATGCAAGCGAACGCAGCGACTTTGATGAAATCCTTGCGCTAATGCGCAGCACACGCGAAGTGATCGACTGTTTTGAACTGTATGCGATGCTTGCTGACAAAAAGAAGCCCGCGCAATCTGGTGATGGCAGATCGGCACGGGCAGCATCCAAAGTGGATGCGGAGTCTGTATGTTCAAATTATACCGCCGCCACGGCGGCACGTCAACGGCCGCAAGGTATCACCTTGTGATATATCAGGAGGAGAACATGAACGCAAAAAGATCAAAATGCAGCGAGCAGGGATCAAGCCTATGCGAATTTTGCCAACGTGTTATCAAGCCTGGGACCGGTGGCCGCGCCAGAATTCCTACCGTCATATCCAATTTGCCGGAGCGCGATGTGCTTCTGCACAGTGCATGCCTTAATTCATATATCGAGTGGGTTGAGAAGCATCGTCCGCCGCTTACGCATATCTTTCCAGCACCTGAGAGCAAATCAAGATAAACAAAGGAGGAGCCTATGAAAGTCAAAATGAAGTACCTGAAGGACACGAAGTCCTGCTATGTCTTTTCGGCAGGCGAACCCCGTACCGAAGATCATGTCACTTTATATTTGAAAAAGATGCAGGTTGATGCCGCCGGCATAGATCCGCAGAATGGCATTGCCGTAACGGTTGAGGAAGGGAGTGCGGAAACATGATAACCATCGGTGTCGACAACGGAAATTTCAATACAAAGTCATCGGATGGGGTGCTGTATCCTTCCGGGTTCACCGCATCGACGCAGCCGCAGATCGGCGATTCGGATTATGTTGAGCTGGAAGGTGTCTATTATGCGCTGGGCGCAGTGCGCGCACCTGTGCAATATGATAAGACGCGCAACGACGATGCATGGATACTGACCCTTGCCATGTTGGCGGCGGCGCTTCGCCGGCGCAATACGGATGAGGGCAGCTTCCGGATCGGCGTCGGCCTTCCTCTGATGGCATACGCTGCTCAACGGGAGAATATGCGGGAATACTTCCTGCGGCGCGGCGGAGCACGCTGCGGCTATTGCGGTACCCAGTATGAGATACGCATAGTGGATTGCGGCGTATATCCGCAGGGGTATGCGGCATTTCTGACGCAGTACAGTGATCTTGCCCCGTATGCGTCTGTTACTCACGTTGATATCGGCGGATATACGATCGACATCTTTCGCACACAGGATGGTAAGCCGGTGCCTGGCAGCATGATGAGCGTACCGCTTGGCACAGTGACCATGCTGCGCACAATTCAGGCGGAGCTGTCCCGTAGCGATATATTGCTTGCGGAAACACAGATCATCACGGCAATGCGCGGCGGAATCGTTGACCATATGCGCATTGATGAGGCAATGCGCGCGATTGATATGGGCCGTGAGCGATATGTGCAGGATCTGTGCAATACATTGCGTGAATATCAGATCGACTTAGAAAGCCCGATCAACCTGATCGGCGGTGGAGCAGCGCTGCTAGAAGATGCGCTGCGCGAACGAATGCATGTTGTCGGTGTAGCAGATCTGTACGCTAACGCGCTTGGGTATAAGTTATGGATGGAGCGCGATGCGAAGTAAACCCACGGATGCAGTTCCGGCTGAACCTTAATGTGCGGGAGGAAGCGGCCTTATATGATGAGCTCCAAAGCATACCTTCGGGCAAGCGAAACAGTGTGATTGTGGCACGGCTGCTTCATGATGGCAGCGCGGCGGAGCTTACCGATGTGCATATTGAAGCTGTCAAAAAGGCGTTGCGAGAAGTGTTTGCGGAGTATCAATTCCAGCGCGCTATCAGCACAGATGGCATTCTTGAGCTGTCTATTCCCGATGAATTGTTTGACACAACACCATTTTCAGGAGGCACAACATATGGAGACAAAAAAACTTGATCGTGAAGCATTCTGCCGAAAGGCAACCGAAGATCTTGAGAAGCTCCGCCGCGATAAGCGCGATACTGGAATCCAGCGCGCGCTGATGCTGCGCTTTTACTATCGTGCTGTCAAGACGCGTGAGATCCGAAGAAGCAAAAACAATAAACGTAGGTGAGGAGTATTTGCTTTGAGGGGCGCGCGGCAGCCGTGTATACGGTGGCCACAGTGCGCGTCCCTTAAAACTAAGTTTGTGACATGATGGCACAGGCGCGGCGGCGCAAAGCGCAATCCTGTGCCACGGTGTCACAGACGCCGAACAATAGGAAAGGGGGCTAAGATCGTGGCGGGGAATGCTATCCCATATTTCCCGCTGAATTGCTCACTTGGGATGGAAATGCGATTTATTGAGGCTCGATTCGGCATTGTGGGGTATGGTGTCGTACTGAAACTATGGTCCCACATTTATGGCGGCGAGGGCGGCTATTATTGCGAATGGAATGATGGAATCGCCCTGCTGTTCGCAACGGAGGAGGCTCATGTAGATGTGTCCACCGTTGAAGAGATTGTAGATGCTGCGCTGCAGTACCGAATATTTGACCGGGACATGTACGCTAGATATGGGATCCTCACATCGCATGGCATACAGACGCGCTATTTTGAAGCCACCAAAAGAAGGTCGTTGATAAAAGTTGTTGATGCGTACCTTTTGGTTGATGTACGCCAAAATACTCCCGATGTAAGCAAAAACAGCGAAATTGCATGCAAAAACAGCGAAATTGCATGCAAAAATGAACAAAGTAAAGAAGAGAAAAGAAAAGGAAAGGAAAGGAGAGAGTTGGCGGCTCTAGCATCACCCGAAGAAGTAATCGCGTTGTATAACGATATCTGTATATCGCTGCCGAACGCTGAATTGACAGATTGGCGGCGGCAGATCATCGCAGATCTGCGAAAGCCTTTGGGCGAATATCAAATGATATTTGAAAAAGTTCAGAGAAGCGATTATCTTTCCGGCAGATCTGGACGATGGACAAGCTGCGGCCTGGACTGGATCCTTCGCGCGCAGAACTGGCAGAAAATCAAAGAAGGCGTATATGACCGAAACGACCGCGATCAGCGCGGCATATTAACAAACGCGCGCAACCATTATCAACGTTCATATACGCAGGATGATCTTAGCAAGATCGGCATCAACCTATTGGAGGAGAGAGTGTGAAATTCGAGGTGTATACAATAACCGCTGGCGTTGAGTCGTCCATCCTGGAAACGAATAAGAGATCAGAAGCGGTAAGCATGTTTCTGAAGATGCAGCAGGGCGAACGCTGCGCGCGGCTTAGGATTTCCGGCCGGCAGTTGACGATTGTAGAAGCGGATCGCTATGTGTTGGATACGCGGCGATGCTGCCGGGAGGATCGCCATGCAACATGATGCAAAAACGCCGGTTTACTTGGCAGGGAAAATTACGGGCGATCCCTATTACTTTACGAAATTCCTTATAGCGGAGCAAAAACTTGAGAATCTGGGCTATGCAGTGTTTAACCCGGCCAGGCTACCACAGGAATGCTTGCCTTGGTTGTCGTATATGCGCATATGTTTTGCAATGATCGATGAGTGCAGCGCAGTTTTTTTCCTGCCAGATTGGCGTGAAAGCCGCGGTGCAACATGGGAGTACGGATACGCGGTAGCAAAAGGAAAGACAATTACTTTCTTTGAAAATGATAAAAAGGGCATGCCATCACCATGAAGGCAAGGGTACGCTGTGTGAAGGAATCAAGCGTCGCCACGCAAAGGGCTCTCTGCATAATCTCTATGGATAAGATTTTGAAACGCGAAGAAGCGGAGGCAGCGAGCGATGATGGCGCGGCGGAGTCATAGACTGCAGGATAAAGGTGGATGGAATGAATATATAAGGCTTGGCCGGGGTATGTGTTAAAGAAAAAATGCAGCGAACATGCTCGATATGTTTGCTGCATTGCAGGTGATGCTCACCTATGGGATGGTAAATCAATTATACCATAGGAAGGAGATTTCACAATGACGAATGACAAATATAGCGCAGAAGCGATGCTTGAGCAATGCCGTGGTGCGGCAGTGAATACTCGAATCGCAGATGAGCAGATCGAGCGCCTGCAGAGCATGCTTGAACGGGTTACGACATCGCTGTCTTATGCACCGGGGCGGGGAGAACGGCATGATATAGCGGAGCGCCTTGCGGAGATCGATGATATAAAGCAAAGTACAGCGTATGAAATGCTCAATGCAGTACAAACACTTTGGGCAGTGAACCAGATGCTGATACAGTTACCAGAGCAACAGGAAAATGTTCTTCGCGCATATTACATCTTGGCTTTGCCGACGTGGCGGGACGTTGCCATGAGGCTTCACTACAGTGAATCACATTGTTTTTCGATTCGCGCGGCGGCGATACAGCGTATGCAGCAAATGCTTGATTCTGGCGAAGTCATGCCGCCGATATAAATCCATAGCGAATAGTATCTCGCACAATGGTATCCTGCGAAAAAACACAGGATAGGAGATATTATGTTCGAAATCATACATGGAGATGTACTGCAGGTTTTGCCCAAAATGGGTGATCAGATTTACTTTGATGCTGTAATCACGGATCCACCATATTGTAGCGGGGGCGCGACGTTGAGCGCGAAGCAGCAGCCGAGCTCGAAAAAGTATACCAGTACGAAAACGGGATGCCCGTATCCGGACTTTGATGGAGACGCAAAGGATCAGAGATCATGGACAACCTGGATGGCAGAATGGATGATTGAGGCGCGGCGGCGCTCAAAACCTGGTGCGCCGATCTGCATATTTACTGATTGGCGTCAGTTGCCTGCTGCAACGGATGCATTGCAATGGTCGGGATGGTGTTGGAGGGGGATCATCCCTTGGGACAAAATCAACGCACGACCGCAAAAAGGACGGTTTCGGCAGCAGGCTGAGTTTATTATTTGGGGAAGTAACGGAGGCATGCCGATTGACCGGCCAGTGCCGATCCTGCCAGGAGCATATCGCGTTGCGGCACCGCAGAAGCGTGCGCATCAAACCGAGAAGCCGATTGCATTGATGCGGGATTTAGTGAAAATTTGTGAGCCAGGAGGCGTGATATTGGATCCGTTTGCGGGTTCTGGCACGACCATCGTGGCGGCACTCCTTGAAGGATACAGTGGTTTTGGAATTGAAAGTATGGCTTACTATGCGGACTATGCACGGCAGCGAGCGGGCACAGTTGTAAAAGACAATAGTAAATAATAGCGTTATTCGTGCTATGCTATATGCTGAAAAAGAAGCAAACAGATAGGATGATCGGATTACAGCTAACTATAGCATAATTGTGTGGACATTGGGCAAGGCTTGTGGGATAATACCCATAAGAGAGGGGCTTTCGCTCCTCGCCTAGGGTTTCGCAAGCCATTCAATCAGTTTCTCAATGAGGCTGGCTAGCTGAGTGGTGAGCGCAAGAGCGGCGGTGATAAGTGCTAGTTTGGCGACTTGCTTATCATCGCCTCTTTTAATTATTGTACATATCACGCGTCCGCGAGACAAATTATGACAGAAACCGATATTGCCTATGTCAAATGGTGCATTGAGCACGACATTCATAAGTTTTATACATGGGTAAAGTGGGAGCATAAGCGCAAGGAAATTCTGGCAAGCGACCATTACGAGTGCCAGCACTGTAAAGCGCAGGGTATTTACCGGCGAGCGACGACCGTACACCATATGCAGTACGTGCGCAAACACCCAGAATGTGCGCTTGAAGATTTTTATGTCTGGAATGGGGAGAAACGCCGGAACCTCATATCGCTGTGCAACGCATGCCATGAAGCGGCGCACGGATACCGCCGCAAAACCGTAAGGCCGATCACACTTGAACGTTGGTAGTCCCCCCCGGTTCAAAAAAACGGCTTTTAAGGGAGGGGGACCGACCGGGGGCAGGCATAGACAGAACAGAGCGCCCTCGCGCGCGAGGAAAAAAGCGGAAGGAGGATATTGCGTGGCAAAGAGAAAGAAAAACGACCCGTGCCCGGCGGTTTTCAGGACGGATTATGAAAGAATTCGAGAGGATCTGATTGATCAGCTGGAGCGCAATGGAACGGTTGGCGGGCATTATATTGACCTTGTGAACGACTACATGAACATGTGGATCACAAAATCGCAGCTAGATACTGACATCAAGCAACGTGGCGTGATTGCGCCATACACCAATGCTAACGGCACGGTGACGATGAAGAAAAACGAATCTATCGAGCTCGTGCTCAAGGTAAATGGGCAGATGCTCAAGGTACTGGATCATTTGGGCATCAAGCCGGTTGCGGAGGTGTCTCCGGATGCCGACGAGGACATGTAACCCACATATCCTGCGGTACATCAAGGCCGTCGAGCAGGAAGTAGTTCCGGTTTGCAAAGAACAAAAGCAACTGGCTGTACTTGTTCGGAAAGCGTTTGCCGAAGAAGATATTTGGTGCGATGATGCGCGTCTCGAGCGGTATTTGACTCTGCAAAAGTTCTTCCCGTTTCAGCTGCTCGATTGGGAAATATTTTGTTTCGCCCTGCACAATTGCGTGTTCCGTGCGGACGGAATGCCACGATGGCCGGATCTGTTCATTTGTGTGGGGCGCGGTGCAGGTAAGAATGGATATCTTGCTTTTGAGGACTTCGCACTGATATCCCATTACCATGGAATCCAACGCTATGATGTCGATATCTGCGCCAATTCGGAAGATCAGGCGCGTACTACATTCGACGATATATACGACATCCTTGAGGACAATAAAGACCGCCTAGAGCGGTTTTTTTATTGGAATAAGGAGAAGATCATAAACCTCAAAACAAAATCTGTGCTGCGTTTCAGAACAAGCAATGCAAAAACCAAGGACGGCGGTCGCCCAGGCAAGGTGGATTTTGATGAGGTGCATGAATATGAAGATTACAGTAATCTGGACGTTTTCACAACGGGGCTCGGCAAAAAACCGCATCCGCGGCGAACCTTCACTACAACGAACGGAAAAGTTCGAGACGGGGTACTGGATGATTACCTGGCGCAGGCCACCGAAGTGCTTGAGGGCAATATGCCAGACGGCGGGATGCTGTTCTTCATATGCAAGCTGGATAACAAGCGGGAGGTGCACGATGAACGGCTTTGGATAAAGGCGAATCCTTCGCTTCCGTTTCGCCCTGATCTACTGGAGGAAATGCGTAAGGAATACGCAGACTTTCAGCGTGGGAGAAAGATGACGGGCGCATTTATGACCAAACGCATGAACTCGCCGGAATCCGATGTTGAGACGGCTGTAACAGACTTTGAAAATCTGCGCGCGGCGTCGCGGGGAGTGCCGTTGGAACTCTTGGCCGGACGCAAAGCCGTCGTAGGGATTGACTTCACAAAGGTGAACGATTTTGCGACGGCGGGATTCTTGCTGCGAGACGGGGACATGCGGTACTGGATAGATCACACATGGGTGTGTCGTCATTCAAAGGATTTGGGAAGGATCAAGGCGCCGCTTGATGAGTGGGCAGCTCAAGGGCTGCTTACTTGGGTGGATGATGTGGAGATCGATCCCGAATTGGTGGTGGAATGGATCGTAAAAACGGGCTCAGTATATAGTGTCCGTCAGATTGCATTGGATAACTTCCGTTACGGAATTTTTGCAGCAGCTTTGCGAAAAGTTGGCTTCAGCGCCAAGGAGCACAAGAACGTAAAACTTGTGAGCGGCCGTGACGTGATGAAGGTTCATCCAATCATTGAATCCATGTTTCTGCGACAGCGCATTGCCTGGGGTGATCCTACAATGATGCGGTGGTATGTGAACAACACAAAGTCCATGCCGGCTGCCCGAAAGACAGCAGGCGAGACTGACCTCGGAAATTGGACCTATGGAAAGATTGAGGGAAAAAGCCGAAAAACGGACGGTTTCATGGCGCTTGTTGCGGCAATGACAGTCGAAAACGAACTGGACGACGCACCGGCCGGCAATATCAGCAATTTGCCTGTGCTCGCATTTTAAGGAGGTGATGAAAACGGGAATCATTACATGGCTGTGGGACAGGCTGAAGGGCCGTTCCATGGAGATCCCACCGGGGCAGTTCTTTGAGTATGCAACAGAATATACTGTGCGTGAGCTGGCATTTTGGGCCGCGGTGAACGTGATCGCCAACTGCATTGGCAAGTGTGAGTTCAAAACGTATCTACGCGGAAAAGAGATAAAGGGTGACGAATGGTATCTTTGGAACGTTGAACCAAACAAAAACCAGAACTCAAGCGCATTCATTCGGCAATGGATCACGACGCTTTACAGAAACAATGAATGCTTGATTGTTCCAACGGAAGACGGACAGCTTTTGATTGCAGACAGCTTCCAACATAAGGAATATGCCGTTTACGATGACGTGTTTACGCAGGTGACCGTCAAAGATTATGAATTTACACGGTCATTCCTACAGAGTGAAGTGCTGTATTATAGGCTTAATAGCACAAATGTGAACAAGCTTTTGCATCAGCTGTACGAGAGCTATGGCAAGCTGATCACCTATGGGCAGAAGTATTACCAAAAGAGCCGAGGCAGCAAAGGCACGCTCAGGGTTCCGGCACCCCAGACAGGCGACACAAAAAAAGAAGAATCGGTAAACTCGTTTCTGGCAAACCAGTGTAGGACCTTTCTTGAAAGCGACAATGGTGTGCTTCCGTTGTATGAAGGCTATGACTACACTAACATCGGCAGTAAAACCTATGCCAATGACAGCACCCGGGACATCCGGGCGATGGTTGACGATGTGTTCGACTTTACGGCCCGTGCATTCACTATGCAGCCTGCACTGCTGCGTGGCGATGTAGCGGGAACCAAGGATGCAATGGAAAACCTCCTGACCTTATGCATTGATCCGTTGGTGGATTTTTTAACAGAGGAGATCATACGAAAACGGTGTGGGAAGGCTGCAGTGCTTGATGGCACGACACTTGTCATCGATACGACGGCGGTCAAGCATGTAGATCTTTTAAGCGTAGCCACTGCAATCGACAAGTTGATCGGGTCTGGTGCGTTCTGCATCAATGATATCCGGCGCCTGGTTGGTAAGGAGCCGATTGACGCGCCATGGGCGTGGCAGCATTGGATCACAAAGAATTATGCCACGGTGGAGGAACTGCTGGAGGCAATACAAAATGGGGAGGGACCAAGTTGAAAATGATCGAAGGAGGAGGTGGCCTGTATGCCACTTGAGGTGCTCAAATGGGATTTAAAGCAGGCAATGGACGACCCGGAGGCGTTGGAACTGTACCTTTACAGCGAGGTGACACCGGATAGCTATGACTGGTGGAATGGCAAGATGATAGAAAGCAAAACTTCGCAGGACTTTTTCAGAGACAAACTGGCTGAATATGCGGATGTGAAGCGAATCAATCTGTACATCAATTCCTGCGGCGGCTCCGTTGTTGAAGGCTATGGAATATACGCTCAGCTTAAACGACATCCAGCGCAGAAAACTGTATATGTGGATGGATTTGCGAATTCCATCGCATCCATTATTGCCATGTGCGGAGATAAAATTATCATGCGCGTCAATAGCATGATGGGCATTCATAACATGATGGATGCTTGCTTTGGCAACGCGGCGGAGCACCGAAAATGTGCAGCGGACCTTGACCGCATGATGGAGGGAAATCGGCAGATCTACCTTGAACGCTCCGGCGGGAAGATCACGCTTGAAAAGCTCACTGAGCTTTTGGACGCCGAGACGATGCTTACTGCAGAAGAATGCCTGGAATATGGCCTGTGCGATGTGGTGGAAGGTGCTGTAAGCGATCCGGAGCAGATGACACAGATGATGCAGCGCATCAATTTCAGCCTCACAGCGCAGATGCAGTATTACAAAAGTTTGCGGCAGGCATGGCGTGACGCGTTTGAACCGGCGCCACCACATGACCCGCCCGCAGGCAAGGAACCAAAAGAACCACCGCAGGAAAAGAAGCTCCGGCGGTTTTTTAGTGCACTTAAATAACAAGGAGGAGAAAATACGCTATGCCTATGAAGAATCTTGATCTGCTCAAGGAGCAGAAGACCCAAATCATGCAGCGCATGACCGATGCGCTGCGCAGCGACAATCCGGAAAAGTTTGCCCAGGCGTGGGAAGAACTGCAGCTCAATCTGCAGGATACCGTCATGGCAGAGGCTCGCGGCCTGATGAATCAATACGACACGACCGTACTTGCTGCCCGCGGTACCCGGCAACTCACCAGTGAGGAAAACAAGTATTACGATGGCTTGATTCAGGCGATGCGCTCTGCAAATCCAAAGCAGGCGATCGCAGACTATGAACCTGTGCTGCCGAAAACCGTTGTGGACGCAGTGTTCGATGATCTTGTTCAGGAGCATCCGTTGCTTGAGGCGATCAACTTCCAGAATACGAACGGCATGATCGAGTTCATCGTCAACACCAACAGCAAGCAGCTCTCATCGTGGGGCGTACTCACCGCTGAGATCACCAAGGAGCTTACCAGCGGTTTCAAGAAGATCAACATGACCATGGACAAGCTCTCTGCTTTTATTCCGGTCGCAAAATCAATGTTGGATCTCGGCCCCGCATGGCTCGACCGTTATGTCCGTGCGATCCTGGGCGAAGCGTTGGCCTTTGGCCTTGAGGAGGCAATCGTAAACGGCACTGGTAAGAACATGTTCATCGGCATGAACCGTCAGGTGGGTACCGGCGTCACGGTGACCGACGGTGTATATCCGGTGAAAAATACTGTAAAACTGACCAGTTTTCGGCCGGAGGTATATGGCGCTTTTCTTGCACAGCTTGCTACGGATGACAATGGCAATGCCCGTGCAGTGACCGAGGTGCTGTTTATTTGCAACCCGACCGACTATTTGACTAAGGTTATGCCCGCGACTACGATGCTCAAGCCGGACGGTACTTATGCCGGCAATGTCACACCAATCCCGACGAGGATCATCCAGTCCGTTCAAGTACCTTCGGGTAAGGCGATCATTGGCCTTGGCAAGCGGTACTTCGCTGCGCTCGGCACGGCGAAGTCCGGAAAGATCGAATACGATGACAGTTATCACTTCCTTGAGGATGAACGAATGTATCTCGTCAAGCTGTACGGCCATGGAGAGCCGCTGGACAACAAAGCGTTCGTCTATGCGGACATCTCTGAACTTTCGCCGATGCGCTATCTGGTGGAGAATTACGCGGCACCCAAATCTGCTGATCTTGCATCGCTCTCGATCGGATCACTGACGCTGTCTCCCGCATTCGCCGCTGACAAGACGGAGTATACCGCTGCAACGACCAATGCCACGAATACGATCACAGCAGCGGCACAGGATGGAAGCGCGAGCATTGAAATCAAGGTCGGAAGTACCGAGGTCACGAATGGCGGTAGTGCTACTTGGGCAAGCGGCAGCAATACGGTGACCGTTAAGGTAACCAACGGCAGCGCGGTCAAGACTTACACGGTCACCGTTACCAAGTCGTAAGGAGGCGAAGCGCATGTCGAGACAGGAAGAAGCTTACGGCCTGCTATCCGATGTGCGCAACTATTTGGACATCACATGGGACGACCCGGCGGGCGATAAAAAGCTCGCCGGAATTATCCTGCGTGGGATGGCCTATATAGACGCGCGGGCAGGGGCGGTGATGGACTATACGGAGGAAAACTCTGCCCGCTCACTCCTGTTTGACTACTGCATGTACGCACGCTCCGGGGCACTCCATGAGTTTGAAGTGAACTACCTCCATGACCTTACAGCGTTGCGGCTCTCGCAGATTCCAGAGGTGAGCTCGGATGCAGACCTATAAAGACGGCGTGTGCGCGGTATATCGCACAAAGAATGTAGCGCAACCAGGCAAGAAGGCAGAGTATAAACTTGAGCCGAAGGTGTCGCTGCTGCGCTACGATGAGCGTACGGTGGGAATCAAACGGTTTTACACTGCGATGCAGGCTGATACCCGTATTGACCGGTTGATACGCTGCCCACGATTGGACAGCGTATCGGTTCATGATGTCGTAATGATCGGCGGCGAGCAATACGATGCTGAACAGGTTCAATACCCTACAGAGGTCAAACCACCATCCATGGACATTACGTTGCGGCGGCTGGAGGTGCGCTATGAATCCGTTTGATTTTACGCAATTTGAAACGCTGCTGCTTTCGATTGACCCGAACGCATCTAAGTACGAGGGAAACGGGAACGAAGCGTATACGGTTTGGACGCCATGCGGTGAAGCGCAGGTGCGCTTTTCAAACAACCGGCGCTCTGCAGTCATACGCAAAGTGCAGATTGACCGATTTACAAAATCGGATTCCGATACAGTCGCCGCAAAGCTGTATGCAACGTTGGATGCTGTGCCATGGGTTACATTCGAGTATGTGCAGGACTTCGAGCCGGACACGGGATATATCCACCACATCTATGATTGTGAGGTGTTTTGATGCCTCGGCTTGAAATCTCCGGACTGGATGAAATCATTGCTGATATGAAGCGGCTTGGCGTAGAGGCGGATCAGATCGCTGACGACATCCTGATTGCTGCAGCGGCAGAAGTAAGCGCAGCATGGGAGAAGGCCACGAGGGAAGCAGGGCATATTGACACCGGAGACATGATCAAAAGCATCGGATGTGCCAAAAAACCAAAAACAATCAACGGGATCAAGACAATTGAGATCTATCCGCGCGGCAAGGATTCCAAGGGCGTACGCAACGCGGAAAAAGCGTTTGTGCTGCATTATGGAACCAGCAGCATCAAAGGAAGCAGGTTTGTTGACCGGGCTGAGCAACTGGCAGAACCTGCGGTGCAACAGGCAGCTGAAAGGCTGTGGAATAAATATCTTGAAGGAAAGGACGTTTAAAGTATGGAAGTTGGTCTTGCCTATATCGTCGCCGCGAAAGAGACGGAGACAAACGGCGTTGCAGCATATTCCGATGGCATGGTGCTTGCAGAGGCGGTTGACGCGAATATCACCATTACGCGTGAGAGCAAGAAATTCTATTCAAATAATGGTGTACGGGCGGTGCGTGAGCGCTTCAAAGAAGGCAGCGTAAAGCTCGGTCTCGATGATCTGAGCCAGGAGGGACACAAGTTCCTGTTTGGTGGTACGGAAGCGGCGGCCGGCATTGAGGGAGATACCTCCACGCAGGAGCTTTCTGTCGGTGGCGATGATGAGATTCAGCCTGTTGGCGTTGGATTTTATGCCACGAAGATGGTTGGCGATATCGTAAAGTACCGGGCAATCTGGCTGCGCAAAGTACGATTTTCGCCGCCTTCGGAGGAATTTAAGACTGAAGGTGAAACCTTTGAGTTCATGAACCCATCCATTACCGGCGAGATCTTCCAAGTCAAAGCGGCAGCGTCCGACACGAAAAAACGCTATAAGGATGAGGTTACCGTGGATACGGAAGCCAAGGCGATCGCTTGGATTAACGGAAAAGCCGGGATTGCATCCGAGTAAGGGGAGGGGACGTGAATGGGTATTTTTAAGAAATCTGACGGCGATACGATTACGCTGCGTGGGGTGACATACAATTTGGTTTTTAACCTGAACGTGGTGGAAGCAGTAATAGGCCGTTTTGGATCAGTCGCTGAGATGTATCAAAAAATCGAAGAAATGACTGAGCAGGAGGCTCTGGATGTATTTGCGTGGATCACGGTGCAGATCATCAATGAAGATGTGGCGGAGCGCCGCGAAAACGGAGAGAATCTACAGGCTATGACGATCGAACGCCTGAAACGGACGATGTCCGCACGGCAGTTGGTAGATGTGAAGCACTGCATTATTGGCATAGTGCGACGCGATATGCCTACGGAAGAGAATGAGGATGAAACGGAATCGGACGGAAAAAACTGACCAACCACCCTGCGAAAGACGCTGAATGCGACCTCGTAGGGTGGTATTTGCATGCGGGGTTAGTCCTTGGGTATTCGGAGCGTGAAGTGTGGCGTATGACGCCGCGGAAGATCTATGCATTGTATCAAAGGCATATCCGCTACATCGATGACTGTGCCCAGAATTTTGCGGTGCGAATCGTCAATGCACTGGGCGTTGCCATTGGTGGAGCGCGCACTGCACGCGGGAGTATTGATGATGCAATTCCACAGGACGATTTTTAGCTTAGAGGAGGAAGTATGGCGGTAAGAGATATACGTTCTCGCGTGTCCCTGGAAGGATTGAGCGGCTATAAGCAGGCGCTTGCCGAAATGGGACGGGGATTATCCGTATTGAATTCCGAATTGAGGCTGAACACGGAACAATTTAAGGGCAACGAAGACAGTATCGAAGTTTTGGAAAAACGCGGAGACACTCTGGAACGCCTGCTGTTGAGCCAAAAGGATAAGGTAGACCTTCTGCGAGAGGCGTACGAAAAATCGGCCAAGCAGAATGGGGAATCCTCGGCGACTACGCAGGAATATGCGGTTAAGCTAAACAATGCAGAAGCTGCAATGTATAGCATGGATCGTGAACTGCAGCAGAATACGAGGCGGCTTGAAGCCGCAAGAAAGAAAACGGACGATCTTGGAGAGGCTCAAAATGATGCGGCCAACAAAGGCCGTGGGCTCGGAGACATACTGAACGAAGTATCGGGGAAGCTCGGTATCACGTTTCCGGTGAACGCCAATAAAAGCATAAAGGCGCTCAATAAAATCGATGCAAGCACGATTGCCTTTGTGGGTACGGCGGCAAAAATGATTTCATCCCTTGTGAAAATGTCAGTAGGGGCTGCAAAGACAGCGGATGACATTTTGACGATGTCTGTCACCACTGGACTTTCCACCGATCAGCTGCAGGAGTTCAAATATGCGTCCGAACTGATCGATGTGTCGCTCGATACGATGACCGGTTCCATGAGCAAAATGATCAACTCCATGAATACTGCGCGCAGCGGCAGCAAGGAGACTGCGGAGGCTTACCGGAAGCTGGGCATTCGGATTACAGGGACAAATGGTCAACTACGGGATGCCAATACGGTTTACTACGAGGCGATTGAGAAGCTCGGGAGAATAAAAAACGAAACTGAGCGGGATGCGATCGCCATGAAGATCTTCGGGGAATCGGCGCGTGATTTGAACCCGCTTATTGAAGCCGGCGCGGACAGGCTCGCGGAGCTTGCCGATGAGGCGCATAACGTCGGATATGTTATGAGCGAAGACACGCTTGGAAAGCTGGGCGAGCTGGATGATGCGATGCAGCGGTTTGAAAATCAGAGCACCACATTGAAAAACACTTTAGGGCTCGCATTGCTTCCCATCCTGACAGACATCATGCAGCTTATTTCGGCAATTCCGCCGGATGTGATCGCGGTCGTCGCCGTAGTGGCTACGGTTGCCACCACCGTAATCGCTGTTGTGAAAGCTGTAAAGTCAGTTACCGGCGTAATTGATGTATTTTCAGGGAAGACGGCAAAAACAACGCTGATCGTACTCGGCGTGGTAGCCGCATTGATTGCATTGGCTGCTATCATTGCTGTAATTGCCGGAAAGAGCGGAGACCTTGACCGAGCGATGAACAGTATTGGACAAGGTGTGAGTCAGGTCCGTAACGGTGTGCAAAATGCACAGCGCACGCCTGGCTATGCCGATGGAACGGATTTTCACCCGGGCGGATTTGCCTGGGTCGGCGAAAAGGGCCCGGAGCTTGTGCGGCTTCCCCGTGGGAGTTCGGTGATCCCAAACGAGCGCAGCATGGCGATTGCAGGGGGCAGCGTATATTACGTCACGATTGACGCAAAAAGCGTAAAGGAGTTCAATGACATCGTGCGCATCGCGCAGCGACAGCGATTGGTGACGCGCGCAGGTACGGTAAAGGGGTGAGGGCATGGCGATTACAACGAGCAAATTGTATGCGGTTGAGGATGCGTTTGCCGACAAGAGCGAACCTCAACAGAGTTTTAGAAACTTGAACTCCGTGACGTTACCAGCAGATTATGGTTATTTCGATGGCGAAGCGAGCAAATACCTTGCGCGCTTCAGTGACTTTACAGATGAGCAGAAACGTAAAAAGTTTCTTTCGCTTGAACTGTTCTTATACATTACAAACTGGGGAATCGGGTCAGAAAAGCAATTCATTGCTGAACGTTATCCAGACCGTCCGCTCGAAGGCATAACATATACAAACATCGAGAATACACTTGGAAAAATGGCGGGATTCGCTCACATGTTTCCAGATGTACTGCAAAGTGGAGCGGAGAACAGCATGGGTGAACCGTTGGGTGATGTAAGTTGGGCGGAAGGCGTGGTTGCGCTACGATCAAATTACATCAACGATACGGTGATTACCTTCCATGGCGTAGCAGGTGCAAACAAGCCATATCTGCTGCTGTCCATGGAAGAGGCGGATTTGAGCCTGAACCAAACCCCAACAACGGGCGCATATCTGAACCGCCATGCAGTGGCAAAACTGATATGGACGCTGTCTACAAATGCATACGGTGGCGCAGCTGTATTCACGCAAGCAAGCGCAACTGTATCCTGGCGCAACGGCGCGAGCGGGACAATCAGTACCATCAACGTGAGCGGAAGCGAGATGTCATGCTCCATTCCGGCAAATACAGTACCCTCCACAGAGGAGCTTCAGTGGAAGGTTAATGTTAGCTTTGAAAGCGGGGAGACGGCGGAAAGCGATTGGGCAACGCTGACAACTATTGACAGTATATCGTCCTGTGCTCTGGTATCTCCAGTGAGTACGTTCATAGACGGTAGTGTAGTCAATCGCTTCACATGGAATCATATCATTGCAACGGGTACTGCGCAGAGCAAATATGATCTGCAATACAGCACAAACGACGGTGCGTCATGGACGAACATCGCTTCTGCTGTAGAATCCGAAAACCAGTATTGCGACGTGCCAGCGGATACGATCCCGGCGGGTACGGTGCTTTGGCGTGTGCGCACCTATAACGCGGATAGCGTGGAGGGAGCATGGAGTGACAGCGCGACCATTATCGTGCAAGCAGCTCCGGCAGCGCCACTAATCATGGGCGTGACGTCAACACCGCGGCCCGATATCACATGGCAGTCGAGCGGACAGCAGGCTTATCAGGTGACAGCAGGCAACTATGACAGCGGCGTGGTATTCGGTACGGCGAAAACACATAAGATTCCTTTGTTTTTGCCGGACGGCAGCGCATCCATCCATGTTCGTGTCCAAAATGAGTTCGGGATGTGGTCCGCATGGGCGGTTATAGACATAATTGTGACGAATGCTGGCAGCGGAGCCGTTGAGCTTTCTGCAACGGTTAATGCCAATACAGATGTACAGCTTGCTTGGCAGGCCATAGGTGAAGGCGCGTGGTACTACGTATACCGGGATGGCATATTGATCGGTAAGACGGACGGAACAACGCTTGCAGACCATCTCGCCGCAGGCCCTTGCAGTTACACCGTGCGCGCTGTTATGGGGGATGATTATGTTCTTTCTGCGCCGGTGGCCGTTGACGTTGCCTGCTATACGGCGGTAATTGCGGATATTGACACTTTTGTGTGGCACGAGCTACCGTACCTACGGGACGAGGAGCCTGTTGTAAAGGTAACAGCAATAAGGCAGATAGCATACCAGCATTATTCAGGCCGCCGCCTTCCGGTTGCGGAGATCTCGGAATATGAGGACGAGACATACAGCTTTGAGTATTCTTTCTTTGACCGTGCAGAGGCACTTACGGTGAGGGCGTTGCTCGGGAAGGTTGTAGCACTTAAAACGCCATATGGCGAATGCTATGTCGGCGTGTTGGAATCTACACCTCATAGTACGGATTGGGCGGGTACGGATGTATCCTTCTCGATACGGGCGGTCGACTACGAGGATGTGATTGAGCATGAAGTTTAAGAATGGAGCGCGGCGGGTTTCCCGCCGCGTTGATATTATACGCAACGGCGCGGCCGTTACGACACTGGATATCGTTGAGTCCCCCGTTGTTTCAGTGCAGGCTGAAGCAGTGCTTAAAGCAAACATGACGGGAGTGTTCCGCGCTTCTGAGATATTGCGGCCGACAAGTGACCTGCTTCAGCCGGTGCTGATTCTGGGGGGCGTGGAATACCCGCTGGGGCAGTATGCAATCAGCGTACTCACAGAAAACCATGATGATCGTGGCACCGTTATACACATCGAGGCATATGACCGCGCGCTTTGGCTACAGCAATCAAAAACGGAGGTGCGGTACTATATTGCGGCAGGAACAAAATACGTGGACGCAGTACAGGCAATTTTACTTGCAAACGGAATTGAGCGTGTAATCTCTGATCCGTGCGATGCCATACTTGCAACCGCACGGGAGGATTGGGAGGTCGGGACGGATTACCTGACGATCATCAATACACTGCTCGCTGAAATCAATTACACAAGTCTTTGGTTTGACTTTAACGGCATCGCCCGCTTGCACCGTTATGTAGCACCGGGCGTAGGTAACATCCGGCATATCTATCGCGCTGATGAGATGTCTATCATCAAGCCAGACACAGAACGTGAACTCGACATTTTTGATGCGCCCAATGTATTTGTGGCGATCGTGAGCAATCCCGAATACGACGAGCCGATGATTGCTACTGCGGTCAACGACAGTGTCTCATCGGCACTTTCTACCATAAACCGCCGGCGGCGCATTGTGTCTGTTGAAACCTTAGACAACATCGCATCACAAGACGAGCTGCAGGCGTATGTCAACAACAAACGGGCACAGTCGATGATTTCGACCGAAACGGTGCGATTCTATACGGCCAATAATCCGGAGCATAGTGTGGGGGATGTGATTGCGCTCCACCATGAAGCGCTGGAAGGTGTCTTTGAGGAAACGGCATGGAGCATTACACTTGAAGCCGGGGCAGATATGACGCATGAAGCAAGGAGGGCAATGTATCTATGAAGGAACCAAAGGACGCAAGCTTTGCAACGATCGGAACGATATACAGCGATGGAGTAACGCTGATTTTTGACGGTCAGACTGTGGAAAGCCAAAAAAGGTACAAGGTAAATGCATCCGCATATTTCAGCAAGGGAGATCGTGTCCGAATTATAAAGGATAGCGGAACCTATGTAGTAGAATATCCTGTAGGGAATCCAAACGGATCAAACATTGCAATGAGACTGTATAACCCACCATGGCCAAATTTTCCGATAGAACTGAAGATGAACAACGTCAACGTTCTTAAATATAGAATGGTTGGCTATGATTGGTACAATTTGAGCGGCAGCGTAGATTCATGAGGAGGTAGTGCGATGAATTATGAAGTCACGCGTGGCGATACACACACATTCAAGTTCCAACGCAGGAACAGCGCCGGGGAGCCGGTAACAGATACGCCGATCAACATTTGGTTCACAGTGAAAAATTCGGCGAACTCGCGGACGATTTTAATTCAGAAACGGGTTTCAAACGGGAGCATAGTGTATGACAACGAAACACAGTATTATCGGTTCACGCTTTTCCCAGCTGATACGGATATATTGGAGATCGGACAGGAATACCGCTTTGATATCGAAGTAAAAACGGCAGCAGGAATCCGTACCATAGCGAAAGGAAGCCTTACGATTACCGAGGAAGTCACTCATGCGGCGGACGAGGTGATGGACGATGGATGAGCGTGAAATTGCGACGCTTGAGATTTATGGGGAAGAAGAAATAGCAGTATTGGAGTATGAATGCAATTATGAAATAGGGGTATTGGAGGAAAGCGCGGGCATGTCGCTCGCGCCTTTGTCAAACGGCGCGGCGGCGGGTGATATTCTGGAAGGTAAGGCCGCATATGGAGATGACGGAAGTGTAATTCAAGGCGCGATCGAGGTATACGCGGGGGCGGCCACAGCAATACCGCGCGTTGCACCGCAAAGGCTGGATACAGCAAGAAAATTCATGCCAAGCGACATAACGATAATGGAAATCCCTTATTACAGCGTGGATAACGAGCAAGACGGACAAACAGTAATCATAGGAGGATAAATGAAATGGCGATCAATAAAGTGATCTATGGCTCCACAGTACTCATCGACCTTACCGCAGACACGGTGACCCCAGATAAAATACTGGCCGGATTTAAGGCTCACGATCAATCCGGCGTAGTTATCACCGGCACATGCGATTATGATGTAAACTCAGGCGATGCAACCGTGCAGGTCGCTGAGATGCTGACAGGCAAAACGGCATATGCGCGCGGCGCAAAGCTTACCGGCACAATGCCAAACCGTGGCGCAGTATCGCTGACAATATCGGATGTAAACGATGAGATCAGCATCGCGCAGGGTTATCATGATGGGAGCGGGAAAGTGGCCATTCTTGATACGGAAAAGGCAAAGCTGATCGCTGCAAACATCAAACAGGGAATCACAATCCTTGGCGTTACCGGCTCGCTGGAGCCGTCCAGTTCCATAACAGTACATGCCAAGACCGTAACTCCATCCAAGACCGAGCAAATCATACTTCCTGATGAGGGGTACGATTATCTTAGCCAGGTCACAGTGGCGGCAATTCCATATGTGGAGAGCGATAATGCGGCAGGAGGCAAGACTGCAACGATCGCGGGGTGATAGGCTATGGCGATAAATAAGGTCTTGTTTGGTTTGGATACTCTGATTGATCTGTCTGGCGATACGGTAGCGGCGGATAAAGTAGCCGAAGGGATTATTTTTCATGCGCCGGATGGAACGCAGCAGGTGGGAACGATGGCGGAGGCGGGCGGCCCTGAATACTATGTTAATGGAACATTTACATCATCGCCGGATGAAGATCAATACAGTGTAGCGATCAATGGCGTTGACTTTGAACCGCAGGTGATAATGCTATATCAAACTGAATCATTAGGTGCGGGTGATGAACCGATAGTTGGGCAGTTTTTTATGGCTGAAAACCATGTCTACTTTTAGCAATGTATGTATTTGGAACGTGGACAAAACATGTTATTTTAAACAATTCGTGGAAATGACGCGAACCGAAGGTCAGATTTTAATTCAGATGCCCGCTACTGCACCGTTATCGCTATACTCCAGAAATGGCGGTGAATGGGGAACGTATGAATATATTATTATTGGGTGAGGTGAATATGGGTGAGTAAAAGAGCATTCGGCGCGATTCCAAGCGCATATGATCCGCGGGATTACAGTGTGCGCATG
>ERZ773235.51-NODE-51-length-148299-cov-9.022780_pt1 | contig 148299 bp, 178 predicted proteins | sample MGYA00580522_ERZ773235 | MGnify/ENA primary metagenome ERZ773235 (study PRJEB29015, sample SAMEA2737797) | human gut metagenome | biome: human gut; feature: human-associated habitat; material: faeces | place: China | collected 2012 ... | reverse complement strand
CCTCGGCGACCCCCACAATTAAGAATAAAAAAAGAAAAAAAGCAAATCTTTCGATTTGCTTAAATATTAATTACTTATGCTAATGTATTTAATTTTTTAGCTAAATTAGATTTTTTTCTAGAAGCAGTGTTCTTTTTGATAATGCCTTTTGAACAAGCACCATCTATTTTTTTAACAGCATCTTTAAATAATTTTTCAGCGTCTTTGTTTCCTTCTGCTACTGCTGATTCGAATTTTTTAACAGCTGTTTTATATTCAGATTTAATCATATTATTTCTTAATGTTTTCTTTTCAATAACATCAACTCTTTTTATTGCAGATTTGATATTTGGCATATATTTTGCACCTCCTTAAAGTCAATAATAAATTTCACTCCTACTATTCTAACACGTAAAATTCAAATTTGCAAGTAAAAAATGGTAAAAACTAACGAAAAAACAGATGTTTACAATAAAGAAAAAATTGTATATAATATTTAAGAGGTGAAAACATGGAAAAATACTTACAAAAAGCAAAAGAAAATATGATTGCAAAAGAAAGCATACTATCAAAATATGCATGTAAATCAGAAAATGCAATATTATTAAAAGAAGATAATGATGAAGATATTAGACCACCATTCTTTAGAGATATAGATAGAATCATACATTCTTTAGCATATACAAGATACATAGATAAAACACAGGTGTATTCATTTATAGAAAATGACCATATTACTCATAGAGTACTACATGTTCAATTGGTTTCTAAAATAGCAAGAACAATAGGAAGAAGTTTAATGCTAAACGAAGACTTAATAGAAGCAATAGCATTAGGACATGATGTAGGGCATAGTCCTTTTGGACATAAAGGAGAAACCTATTTAAACAACTTAAGTCAAAGAGAGAAAGTAGGACACTTTTACCATAATGCACAAAGCGTTAGAGTTCTAAAAGACCTAGAACATCTAAATATTAGTGTACAAACATTAGATGGAATTCTTGCACATAATGGAGAAATTTTAATAAATAAGTATGAGTATAATAGTAATAAAACTAAAGAAGAATTTTTACAAGAATTACATGATGTATTTTATAAAAAGGATTATAGTAAAAAAATTCTTCCAATGACATTAGAAGGAGCAGTAGTACGACTATCAGACATAATTGCATACATAGGAAGAGATATAGAAGATTCAATAAAAGTTGGGGTTATAACAAGAGAAGACATACCACAAAGTATTACAAAGGTGCTAGGAGATAATAACTCTAAAATAGTAGATACACTAATAAAAGATATAATAATAAACAGCATGGATAAACCATATTTAACATTTTCAGAAGATGTATTTTCTGCATTGTTGGAACTTATGGATTGGAATTACAAATATATATACGCTTCAAAAGAAGCAAATAAGCATCAAGAAATAGTGAAAGTACTGTTCGATGAATTATTTGATTGCTATTTGGAAAAAGCAAAGAAAGTTGAGAATTTAAATACCAGTCTTAGTCAATCAGATAAAAACTTTTATGAATTTTTAAAAGAACATTCTGAAAAAAATAAACTAGAAAGAATAATAATAGATTATATGTCAGGACAAACAGACAAATACTTTTTAAAAGAGTGTGAAGAAAACATTAAAGGCTTCAATATGGAAGAGTTATACAGGAATTAAAAGTATTACATAAATTATTCAAAAATGGAATATACTACAATTAAAACAAAACGAAAGAAGGATAATTTATGCAAAAAAACAAAGAACAAAAAGATATTGAACTAATTAAATGTATAAGAGATACAAAAAGGAGACTAAACACTGCTAACAAAAATTTTGAAACAGCAGAAGCAGAACTAATAGACTATTATGCATACCAAATAAAAGCAGAAAAAGCAAAACTGGACTATTTAATTAAAAAGGTAAAAAATATAGGAATAAAAGTTGATGTAATTAATAATATAGAAATTTTATTAGAAGAAACAAAAGCAATATAGTAATAATTAAATAAAACAAGCATAATTATAGTATAAGTTAAAAATGGGAGGATAAGCCTATGGATAATACAAATACTATAATTATTTTTTTGTCATGCATTTTTGCAATATTAATATTTGGAAAGTTATTTATTATGCCAATAAAACAAATACTTAAACTGGTCTTTAATTCTATTATTGGAGGAATATTAATACTAATTATTAATTGGATAGGAGCAATGTTTAACTTTCATATAGGTTTAAACATATTTACAGCAATTTTTGTTGGCATATTAGGGATACCTGGAGCAGTATTGCTTGCTATTTTTAAATTAATTTTATTTTAAAAAAAGATGGTCCAAAATTGACCATCTTTTTGCTTTAACGTGAACCCATTCCGTCCACCGCCCACCAAAAGAGCCACCTCCGGCCACCGCCAGAAGAAAATCCACCGCCACCACTGCTATAACTTTCTGCTCTTGATCTTGCTGTGTTGGCACTAGAAATACCAGAATTTGAAATAGCATATATTAAAAATATATCATCAAAATCGTAATTATAGCTTTCAATAATTTCTGGGTATAACTTTTTAAATTGAGAAGCAACTTTTTTTGCAATACCCAAAATTTGAGCGAATATTAAATAATCTTCAAAAAGGTTAACTTCTATTGGCTCTCTTTCTTTAATAAGAGTAAACTCTTCTAAAAATTTTTTCAAACCAGCTAATTCCTTCGCTTCTTCCATTAAAGAATCATTTACAACATATTTTTTCTTCTTAAAAACTTTCATCACTGGAACTTCTTGAAGTTCTATAATTCCTTCACTAACAAGTAAATCTCTTTCAGAATCTAAAATTTTGTCGAACCAGTTTAAAATTTTAGAATAATTTCTAGAACACCACTTTTCAAACTCTTTTTCTTGTAAAATTTCATCTTTACTTGCTTCTTTTATCATTTTATAAAGAGCTTCTTCATGTTCATTTAGAAAAGAGCTATCATTTTTTAAAATAATACAAGTATCCTCTTTTTTAAATATTTTTCCAACTTCTTGCTTTTCTATGCTTATTCTATTTTCTTTAAGCCATTTTAGAAATATAGCTCCTAAAAAATCAGTTTTCTTCTTTAACAATTTATAAGTATCTGCTACAAAGTAAGCTCTAAAAATATCACCTTTACATGGAATATCTCTATACAAAGGAATATCTTTTGGAACTTTATTTCCAGTTTTACCAAAATCAAAAGTCGATACCCTTGAATTTGCAAAACCAACTGTCATTACAATTATGAAAAAGAAGAAAAGAATAGGAAATATTACAGAAATAGCATTAAGAACACTAGAACTACTATAATCAGTTGAACCATTTTCAGCCATCTCATAATAATAATTAAAATCTTTATTTAATGTATTAGAAGTATTAAATGTACCTTTTGGAAACTTTACTAAAATAGTCATATATTCGTCACTATCTAATTTTCCATCAGACTGCATTTCTATATATCCATCATAAACATAACAAGTCCCACCATAATTTCCATATCCCCATACAGGTGTTTCAAAATCATAATTAAAATTACTATGAATTTTGATATATACGCTTCCCTTAGAATTGCCACTAGGAATTAGCTCCCAATAAATCATTTGAGAGTCACTTAATTCTGAAACAAAATTAGTTATTGTATAGTTTATAGTATAAGTATGCCTTCCATAAGAACTAATACCCCAACAAAGCTCAACACCGTCTGAAACCTTATTTATACCACATTTGTAAGCTTTGCTATTAAAAGAAGCATCTACATTCCAATGAGATAGAAGAGTATAATTAGTAGTTTCATCACTAACTTTAAGATTTTTAAAACTAGAATTACCAATATTTTTAAAAGAATGATAGTTTTCTGTACCACTATTTACAGTGTAGTCCCAAACTTCTGTAATATCAGCGTTTCCGTTATCATCAATAAAGACATCCATTTTTACTGAATTTAAAGTATTTGCATTTACATTTCCAATAAAAATGAAAAATAAAAACATAAAAGTAAAAAACATTATTGTATAAAATTTTTTCATTAATAATATCTCCCTTAATTATAATTAATTAAAGTCTATCATATAGGTTGAAAAAAAACAACAATAAGAGTATAATATAAAATATGAATTTTATTTAAAAAAGGGGTATCAAAAATGGTAGAAATTAAAACATTAATTGATGAAGAAAAACTACACAACAGAATTGACGAAATAGCAAAACAAATAGAGGAGGAATATAAAGGAAAAGAACTTACACTTATATGTATATTAAAAGGTTCGGTATTTTTCACAGTAGATTTAGCAAAGAGAATTAATGGAGATGTAAGATTAGAATTTATAAGAGTATCTAGCTATGGAGAAGGAACAGAAAGCACAGGAGAAATAAAAATGAAGCTAGATTTAAAAGATAGTATTCAAGGCAAAGACATAATAGTAGTAGAAGATATAATAGATACAGGAAGAACTTTATCATATTTACTAGAATATTTAAAAATGAAAAAACCAAATAGTGTAAAACTATGTACACTATTAGACAAGCCAGATAGAAGAGTTATGAAAGATGTAAAAGTTGACTACACAGGATTTGAAATACCAGATAAATTTGTTGTAGGATATGGACTAGACTGGGACGAAAAATATAGAAATCTACCATATATAGGATACATAGAACAATAAAAATAAAGGAATGAGAAAAAAGGGGATTGTCCCCTTTTTTCTAAAAATTGAAAACATGTTTAATATAGAAAAAGAACTTAAAAAACTTCCAGATAAACCTGGAGTTTATATTATGAGAGATAAAAACGATAATATTTTATATGTAGGAAAAGCTGTTGTACTAAAAAATAGAGTAAGGCAGTATTTTAGAAAAACAAATAAAACAGCTAGAATAGAAAAAATGGTTTCTTTAATAGACCATTTTGAATATATCGTAACAGATAATGAAGCAGAGGCATTAATATTAGAATGTAATCTAATAAAAAAGAATATGCCTAAATTTAATGTGCTCTTAAAAGACGATAAAACATACCCATATATAAAAATAGATATAAAATCAGATTACCCCAATGTATTTATAACAAGAAGGCTTCAGAATGATGGAGCAAGATATTTTGGACCATACCCTAATGCAGGCGCAGCAAAAGAAATGATTGACTTTATAAAAGAAAGATTTAAAATAAGACAATGTAAAAAATTTAAAAGTAATCAAAGAGCATGCTTAAATTATCACATAAAAAAATGTTTAGCACCATGCATGGGATATGTAACTAAAGAAGAATATGGAAAACAAATAGACGAAATTATAATGCTTTTAGAAGGCAAAACAAAAGAAATTATAAAACAAATAGATATTGATATTGCTAAATTTGCAGAAAAACAAGAATACGAAAAAGCTGCAGAATTAAGAGATAAAAAAAATGCAATAGAAAGAATTTCCGAAAGACAAAAAGTCTCTAATATAAATGAGAGAGCGATAGACGTTGTAGGAATTGCAAAAAACGAATTATCTATATGTATAGAAGTGTTTTTTGTTAGAAACAGCAAAATGGTCGGAAGAGAACATTACTTTTTCGAGAATTCAAATAACTTAACAGAAAAAGAGCTGTTGTCAGAATTTATAAAACAATATTATATTAATAAACTAGACTTACCAAGCAAAATAATGTTACCACAAGAAATAGAGGATATAGGAACAATAGAAGAATTATTAACAAATAAAGCTCAAAGAAAAATAGAATTTAAAGTACCTCAAAAGGGAGAAAAATTAAGATTTATAGAAATGGCAAATAATAATGCAAAAATAACATTAGAGAACAAAACAAAAGAAAAAGAAGATGTAGTTTTACAATTAAAAGAAGCATTAGAATTAGAAAAATTGCCAAGAAAAATAGAATGTTTTGACATATCAAATATGGCTGGAGATTACATGGTAGCAGGAATGTGTGTAGCAAAAGATGGAGCAATAAATAAAAAATTAGGAAGAAAATTTAAAATAAAAACAGTATTTACACAAGATGATCCAAGATGTATGGAAGAAGTAGTAACAAGAAGGCTAAAACATTCTATAGAAAATTCAAAAGGGGCATTTGGAACTTTACCAGATGTAATTTTTGCAGATGGTGGAATAACGCAAATAAGAGCAATAAAAAAAGCAATAAACAAATACAATATAGAAATTCCAGTATTTGGAATGGTAAAAGACGACAAACACAGTACTAAAAAGTTAATAGATGAAAATAAAAACGAGATAGAATTATCGCAGGAGTTAATGAATTTTATAACAAATATGCAAGATGAAGTTCATAGAGTAGCAATTGAATACAACAGAAGCTTGCGAAACAAAGACACAACAAAATCTAAACTAGATAGCATAAATGGAATAGGAGAAAAAAGAAAACAAGAATTGCTTAAAAAATTTGGTAGCATAGAAGGCATAAAAAAGGCTGATATTCTAGAAATTATGGAAGTAAAAGGAATAACAGAAGAATTAGCAAGAAAAATAAAGAAAGAGCTAATACGAAAGTTGTAATATTCAATTCATTCCTTGAATATATATTAAAAAAAGGACAAGGAGTGAATTAAAATGATTGACATTACAAAAGATGAATTTTGGGATGCTAAGTATGAAGAAACAAGCAGAATAGAAAGAAAAGAGAACAAAGTAAAACAATTTATAATAAAACATAAAATAATAACAACATTACTAGTAAGTTTAAGCATACTAGTAGCAATAAACACAATTTTAATATATAATTTTTTTAGAATATTAGGATCAATTAGATAAATTGGAATTTGTAGGGATCACCCAGGAGTGCGCCCCCTACAATGTTTGCAACATGTTTTCATCCGAAATTAAAATATTAAAAATGAAAAAAATTGTGAATGGAGTTAGCTTGAATTAGAAATTGTTCTTCGAGCGCAGTAGGGAATCTCATTTTTAATGAGGGCGCTGCGGAGCAAGAAGATGTACAATTTCTATGAAAGTGACATGACCTGAACGATTTTTTGAATTTTAATATTTTAATTTTGAATATAGTTACAAATTCCAATTTATCTAACTAAAAAACAAATTAAAAGGAGAAGCAAATGAATGTAGCAAATGAATGGAAAGATTACGAAATACTAGATATGGCAAATGGAGAAAAACTAGAAAGATGGAATAACATAGTTCTTGTAAGACCAGACCCACAAATAATTTGGAAAAATAAAACATTTCCAGAAAAATGGAACAAAGCAAATGCAGTATATAAAAGAAGCAATAAAGGTGGAGGAGGCTGGAACTATAAAACAAAACTTCCAGAAAGCTGGCAAATAAAATATAAAGACTTAACATTCAATATAAAACCAATGGGATTTAAACATACAGGACTTTTCCCAGAACAAGCAGTTAATTGGGATTGGATGATTAATAAAATAAAAAACGCAAAAAGACCAATAAAAGTATTAAACCTATTTGCGTACACAGGAGGTGCAACTGTTGCATGTTTATATGCAGGTGCATCTGTTTGTCATGTAGATAGTTCAAAAGGAATGGTTGCATGGGCAAAAGAAAACGTTACATCATCAAAATTACAAGATAAACCTGTTAGATATATTGTAGATGATGTAGTTAAATTTGTTCAAAGAGAAATTAGAAGAGGCAATAAATATGATGCAATAATAATGGATCCTCCATCTTATGGAAGAGGAGCATCACGGAGAAGTATGGCAATTTGAAAATAACATATCAGATTTAATAGAACTATGCGAAAAAGTTTTAAGTGACAATCCATTATTTTTCCTAATAAACTCATATACAACAGGAATTTCGGCAGAAGTTTTAAGTAATTTATTAAGACTTAACTTAAAAAAATATAAAGGAAAAATAACATCAGGAGAAATTGGATTACCAATGAAAAACTCAGAATTAATATTACCATGCCGGAATATTTGGAAGATGGGAAAAATAAATTCATATAAACTTTATGAAACTAGAAAAAAGATATACAAAAACAATAATAAAAGTTTTTGTATATCTTTTTTGGCTTTTTATAAACAAAATAAAACAAACAAATAAATAAATAGTAAAATCAAATCATCGAAACAAGAGGTGATTAAATTGATAGAAAATATATGTAACAAATTAACTCTTAAAATAAGAAAAGAAATGCCAGAAGTAGATGATGAAAGAGCAGAAGTAATAAACTATGGATTACAATTAGTAATTGGAGAAATTCCAAAAACATTTGTATTAATACTAATTGCATATTTATGTGGAGTATTAAAACTATCAATAATTGCATTACTGGCAATTATACCATATAGATTAGTATCTGGTGGAGTACATTTAAAAACACATATTGGATGCATTGTAGGGACAAGCTTGTTCTATGTAGGAAGTGCACTTTTAAGTAAATACATTATACTAGAACCAATTTATATAAAATATATACTAATAGCAATTACTTGGGCATTTAGCATGGTAATGATAAAACTATATGCACCAGCAGATACAGAAAATGTTCCAATTTTAAGAAAAAAAGAAAGAAAAATAAAGAAAAACTTATCTTACATGATAATGACAGTAACGCTAGTAGCTTCAATACTTATAAAAGATACAGTAATTTCAAACCTATTAATATTTTTAACACTTTTCCAAACAATTTGGATTAGCAAACTTACATATAAGCTAACTAATAACAAATACGGATATGAAGAATATGTAAAACTAAAAAACGTAACATAATTTAACGACATACAAAAAAATAAAGAAAAGGGGGAAAAAATAATGGTAAAATTTTTAGCAAAATTAGCAGAAAAATATGCAAAAAGAACAAACACAGCATGTTTCATTTGGTACTATGTTCATCAACCAAAAATGCCTGCATCACTTGTAAAAAAAGACTAATAAAATAGAAAAAAGAAGCTGTGTAAAAACAGCTTTTTTTACTTAATTATATATTTCTAATTGTTGAGTAAAGAATTCATCAGATTTAGTAGTAAATAAATTCAAATTATCATTTTTCTTTAAAACTTTGCGAACTTCCCATAATCCAAGCCCATGGCTCTTTCCATCAGAATCATTTTTAGAAGTATAACCTTTTTCAAAAATTTTATCAGTATTAACATCCTTATTAGTATATGTATTAGATATAGTTATTAACTGCCTATTTAATTTAGGTTCTTTTCTAATTGTTAAATTAATCTTTTTTGCATCATTACATTTATTACTTGCTTCAATTGCATTGTCAAGTAAAATTCCTAAAACTCTTGTTAATTCATAAGTTTTCATACTTACATTTGCTAAGTTAGAAAATACTTCAACCTCCATAGAAATTCCTTTATCTTCAGCTTTGTGGTACTTAGAAGTAATTAAACTATATGCTGCAGGATTTTGTACGAGTTCTGGGTTTAATATAGATAAATTATTAGATTTTCTACAATCTTTCATCAAATCATTATAATAATCTTTTAAGCCATCCATGTTTTCTGTTGAAATATATCCACCAATAGATTGAACAATGTTTCCAAAATCATGTTTAAAACCTCTAATATTATCATACAAAATATTTAAAGTTTTATTATATAGCCTTTCTTCTTCTAAACTTGCAGTAGTTTGCTCCAATTTCATGGTTCTACTTAAACTATGTAGTGTTATTAAAAAGTATATGAATAATACAAATACACTAAAAAAGTTGATTTGTGTTGGCAAATAATCTGTATAAAACTTAGAAATAATTGATTCAACAAACAGGCCTAAAATTCCTACTATAAAATTAAGAATTAGAAGCCTAGAATTCTTTTGATTTAACTTTACATCTTTCATAGTAAATTTAAAATATTTAATAAACCTGTATGACAAATATACAAAAAGATAAATAAACAAAGAACCACAAAATTTATGAATAGGTGTAGTAGAAAAAACTTCATTAGAAATCTTTAGTATTACAGTATAAAGATTAGCTACTGTTGCTCCAATAACACAAAAGAATGCATAAGGCACAACCTCCGCCAAAATTGCTTTTAAAATACTTGTTTTAAAAATTAAAATTACTAAAATTGGACAAGAAATTAAATTGACAAAAGTATTAAATGGAGCAGGAATTACTGTTATTGAAAGCACGGCAATAATAGAAAATATAGAGACATATAAAGCCTTTTGTTTTTTAGTAGAAGATATATCTAAAATAGTAGTAAAAAGCAACATAGTCAGAAAAGATTCTAATATTGAAAAAGGAATAGCAATAATTTTAATTAAATTTTGATTTTCAGTTGTTAACGCATTCCATATTGTTTGTAAAATTTCCATTTTTTAAAACCTCCAAGATTTCATTTTTATATTTAGCCCCAATAAAGCAACTGCTATTATTGGGAAACAAAATAGTATTTGTAACTGCATTTATACCAATAATATTTTTAATATTTACTATAAACGATTTATGACACCTTACAAAGTTTCCTGGTAGACAATCTTGAATTTTGCTAAAAGAACTGTACATTTCATAATCACGAGTATTAGTACAAAAAACAAGTTTCATACCATCTTTTTTTATATAATTAATTTCATTTTGATTTATTATAGTGTTATTACTTAATTTAATATATTTGTCTGGACTTTGACTAATATCTTCCATAAGTCTTAAAATGGTTTCTTCTAATCTGTCATCTACAATGGGTTTAGGAATATAATCAAAAGTTTTGTACTTATAGGCCATAAGAACATATTCTAAATGACCAGTAGAAAAAATTATATAAGCATTTTTATTTACATTCCTAACTACATTGGCAATATCAAAGCCAGTAATTTCCGATTTTAAATTTATATCTAAAATTAATACATCAAATTTATTATTCTTAACAAACTCAACAACTTCGTTTGCATTAGAAGATTCTAAAATAATAGATGCATCTATATTATGCTTTATAAATATAGATTCTAGCATTTTGGAAAGTCTATAAAGAACAGAAGCATTGTCGTCACATAAAACAAAATTTAACATATATGCCTCCTATAGATAATATAATTAACTATAAAAAACAAAAATACAACTTCAAAAAAATAGAAAAATTACTATTTTTTTCCAAAAACAAACTAAATATAATATAGTCCAAATTTTTAGGGTTGTCAATATAAAAAATAAAAACTAGCAATTACGAGTAATTATTAAAGGCAATCAACACTAAAAAAATAATTTAAAAAAGCTTATAGAATAGGGAGGATTCTTATATGAAATCAAATAAAATAGCGTATATATTACTAGGAACAATAGTATGTATATTTACGTTTAGCGTAATGATGCTAAATAATAGCACCAACAAAACAAGTGTAACCACAAGTGTATCTAGCCTATCAAATAAAAAAATAGGATGGGGAATAAAAAGAAACGATAACCATGAGCAACCAGATTTGGGAAGCAAAAATAAAGAACTATTAGAAAAATACGAAGGAATAGCCATGGGAAACAAAGAAGACAAATGTGTTTACCTAACATTTGACGAGGGTTATGAAGCTGGATATACACCTAAACTATTAGATATATTAAAAGAAAACAATATAAAAGCAACATTTTTTATAACAGCACACTATTTAAACACACAGCCAGAAATAGTACAAAGAATGATTAACGAGGGACATATAGTAGGAAACCATACTGTAAACCATAAAAGTATGCCAGACTTAGATGACGAAAAAATAAAAAGTGAAATTATGGATTTACACAAAGCAGTATATGAAAAATTCGGTTACGAAATGAAATACATGAGACCACCAATGGGAGAATATAGCGAAAGAACATTAGAAATAACAAGAAGCTTAGGATATACAACAACAATGTGGAGCTTTGCGTATGACGACTGGAACGAACAAAAACAAGGAAGAGAAGAATATGGAAAAACAAAAGTAATATCCAATGTACACAATGGAGCAATAATACTATTACATGCAAACTCTGTAGACAACAGCAACATATTAGACTCTTGCATAAAAGAAATAAAAAATATGGGATATGAATTCAAAAGTCTAGACGAATTTAAATTGTAATTTATGGAGGGGGAATTCTAGGGACTGTCCCTTAAAATCACCAAACCTGGGGATTTTGGGGACTGACCTGAATTCACCCGAAACTAAACAAATCCCAATTTTTAGAGGAGGAGAACATGAAAAATAAAAGACACACAAGATTTTCTAACAAAGTAAACCAAATCTTAGAAGTCCCAAGAGAAGTAATGGAAGAAGTACCCAAATTTACAATAATTAGCTTTGACGAAATGTTGATAGAAAATTATAAAGGGATTCTAGAATACGAAGAATTTTATATAAAACTTAGTACAAAAATAGGGCTAATAAATATAAATGGGTTTAATTTAATGCTAGAACAAGTAACAGAAGATGACATATCTATAAAAGGAAAAATAGAAAGCGTATCAATCGAAAGAACAGAATAAATAAGAACGGAGGACAAAAAGTGTTTTTAAAAATATTACTAAACTACATATTGGGATATGTAAATATAAGAGTAGAAGGATTCTTCATAGAAAGATTTATAAACATTTGCATAAGTAAAAAAATATTATTATGGAACATGAAAAGAGAAAAATCAACAATACTATATGCAAACATTGGAATACAGGACTATAAAAAATTAAAAAACATAGCTAAAAAAACTAAAACAAGAATAAACATACAAAGCAAAAAAGGAATGCCATTCTTATTGCATAGGTATAGAAAAAGAAAAATATTTGTTGGGTTATTAGCAATAATATTTATTGCTTTATTTATGATGTCAAAATTCATATGGAATATAGAAATAAAAGGAAACACTAGAATTTCAAAAACAGAAATTATGGAAGAGCTTAACAAAAACGGATTAAAAATAGGAACATATAAAAGAAAATTAAATGCAAATTCAGTTATAAACAAAGTTAGATTAGATAGAGGAGATATAGCTTGGATTGGGATAGATATAGAAGGAACAAATGCAATAGTTGAGATAAAAGAAACAAGCGAAGCACCGGAATTAATAGACGAAAACGAATACTGCAATATAGTATCAAATAAAGAAGGAATGATTACAAAAATAAACGTTCAAAATGGTACTGCCGTAGTAAAAGAAGGAGACATAGTAAAAGAAGGAGATACATTAGTCCTAGGATACTTAGAAGGAAAATACACAGGAATTAGATACGTACACGCAAAAGCAGACATAGAAGCTAAAATTTGGTATTCAAAAAAAGAAAAAGTTTTTTTAAAACAGCAAATACAAGTTCCCACAGGAGCTACGGAACAAAAGTATACATTAAATATAAATAATTTTAAAATAAATTTTTATAAAACCCTTTCAAAATTTGAAAATTATGATACAATAAATGAGAATAAAAAATTAATGCTATTTTCTAATTTTTATTTACCGATAGAATTAATAAAAAAGACAAATTGCGAGTACAAATACGAAGAGAAAATATATACGGAAGAAGAACTTACACAAATAACACAAGAAAAAATAGAAAAAGAATTAGAGAAAGAAATAGTACAAACAGAAAATATAATAAACAAACAGACAAATATTTATCCAAACGAAGATTACATAGAGGTAGAAGTCATATATGAAGTGCTTGAAAACATCGGTAGTAAAGACAAAATAATATTTTAAAGGAATGGGTGATAATATGGAACAAAGGAGCCTTAGGGTCTTAGACACGAACAAAACATTTTTCTCGAGGATAACTAGCACAATTACAAAAATGCTTATACCAACAAAAGTAAGCATAAATGGAATGATGATTTCTATAAAAAGAAACAACCTAATAAAATCATATTCAAATTATGAACTAGCCGTAAAAGAAGACGATATTGAAAGAAAAGATTCATTATACAAAAAATATGAAGAAGCATACAGCTTATACTTAGAAGCAATAGATAAATATATAATGGATTCTGTATATAAAAAAGTAAAAAACAACACTGCATCAGAATTTGAAAAAAATGCTCTTGCAAAATACTACATGGTAGTAAGCCTAAAACAAAATCAATATATAGAATACAAATACAAAAAACAAGAATACTTACTTAAAGTAGATTACGAATCAGTAATAAACTTAAAAAAACAAGCAACAATAGATAGATATAATGAGTTTTATGTTGCAAAAATGGATTCACTATATAAAGGACTTTTAAAGAACTATTCAATACAACTAGCAGACACTGTAAGTAGTAAGGTAGAAGAAATAAACAGCATATATACAAAAATATTTAAATGCTTAGAAGAGTATATATCAGACATATTACCAATAAAAATGAGAATAAGCAAAGGCGAAGAATACAAAAACATTTTAAACGATTACGACAAATATGAAACAATGCAAGTAGGAAAGCAAGATGAAAGAGATCATATAAGAAGACAAATGGTGCTATTAGGCATAAGTAGAGAATTATTTACACATAGTCTTCCATTAATTGCAGCAGAACAATGCTATATAAAACTACTAAAAGATACAAGAAAACTATTAGAACAAGAAAACAAAACAAAAAGAGAAAGAACATTTGAACTTCTAATAGAATTAATAGAAGAGTACAATATACGTTTACTATCTACAAAAGTATATTGGGACAAGCCTGACGAAAGAGAAGAATATAAAAAGTTCTGGGCAAAATATAACGAAATTCAAAAAATAGAAAACGAAGAAGAAAAGAAAGAACAAAAAGAAATACTATTCTTAAAAAATGACTTAAAAAAACTAAATAAAAGTAAAAATAATTACAACAAAATAATAAAAATAATAAAAGAAAAACTAGTAGAAAAAGGCGCAATAAGACAAATAAAGAATACTTGTAAAACAATGGGAGGGAGCTATAAAAAGCAAGTAGCATAAAATGCTTTTTATAAAATAACTAAATGAAAGTTGTAGAAATAAACTTTTTGGATATAGAAGAAAACAAAGAATATGAAAATACAATAAGTAAAGTGGTAGAAAAATGCTTTGAAGAAGAAAACTTGCAAAACAAAAACCTATACATAAATGTAATCTTAACAAATCCAAAAAATATAAAAGAAACAAATAAAAAGTATAGAAATATAGATAAAGAAACAGATGTGCTATCATTTCCAATGTTTGAAAAAGAAGAAATACAAAACATAGAAGGCAATATACCAGACGTGTTAGGAGATATAGTAATATCAATAGAAAAAGTAAAAGAACAAGCAAAAGAATATGGACACAGTTTTGAAAGAGAATTATCATATATGGTAGTTCATGGATTTTATCACTTAATGGGATATGACCATATTAAGGAAGAAGATAAAAACATAATGAGACAAAAAGAAGAAAATGTCTTAGAAAAACTAAAAATATTAAGGTAAGGGTGAAATTAATGGGAAGAAGAGAAAAAACAAAAGCAAAAAAATCAAATGGGGTAAAATTATTAATAATAATACTTGTATTACTATTAATAGTTGCAGGAGTATTATTTGCACTAAAAACATTGAAAAAAGGACAAGCAGAACAAGTTAACAATGGAGAAGTTCAACAAGAAGAAGAAAAAGAACAACCAAAATTAAAAATAGTAAACCAAGACTCTAAATCTAGACCGTATGCAGTTATGATAAACAATAACCATGCAGCATGGCCACAATGCGGAATAGGCGATGCATATATAGTATATGAAATTGTTGCAGAAGGTGGAATAACAAGAATGATGGCACTTTATAAAGACCAAGATACAGCAAAAATAGGTTCAATAAGAAGTGCAAGACATTACTTTATAGACTATGCAGAAGAAAACGATGCAATATTCGTACACTGGGGAGGAAGCCCACAAGCATACGCAAGACTAAACTCAATAGATTCAATAGACGGAATAGCACTAGAAGGTTCAGTGTTCTTTAGAGATAAAACACTAAAAAGAGACCTAGAACATACAGGCTTTACAAGTATGAAAAACGTAAAAGAATATGCAGATAAAAAAGGATATACAAGAGACACTAAAAAAGATTTATTACTAAATTACAGTATAGAAGACATTGACATGAGCAATATACCAAATGTTCAAACAGCAGATAGTGTAAGCATAAAATACTCAGACTATCATACAACAAGCTATAAATATGATGAAGATAAAAAAGTATATTATAGGAGCATGGCTGGAAAACCAAACGTAGACCTACAAACAGGAGAACAATATACTGCAAAAAATATAATAGTATATGCTGTAAATAACTACACATTATCAGACGGAGAAAACAAAGGAAGACAAGACATAAAAAATATAGGAACAGGCAAAGGATATTACATCTCAGAAGGAAAAGCAATTCCAATAACATGGGAAAAGAAATCACACAGTGAGCAAACAGTATATAAATACGAAAGTGGAGAAGAACTAAAAGTAAATGATGGAAACACATTTATACAAATCTATCCAACAACAGGATCGGTAACCATCAAAGCAAATGAAACAACACAAAACGCAGTATAAATATATAAAGAGGTAAATTCAAAAACTTGAATTTACCTCTTTGATTTATTTGGGGTTAATTAAACAAATTCCAATTTAATCTTTTTTTCTTTCAAAAAACATGATAAAATAATTGCGTAAAAACAAATAAATAAGCGAGGTAAAAATGGAAAAATTTAAATCAGGATTCGTTTCAATAATAGGAAGAACAAATGTAGGAAAATCAACACTAATAAATAGCCTAGTAGGCGAAAAAATAGCAATAACAGCAAATAAGTCACAAACAACAAGAACAGTAATAAAAGCTATAATAAATAACAAAAATTCACAAATAATATTTACAGACACACCAGGAATACACAAACCAAAAACAAAATTAGGAACAACAATGAACGACAACGCGTGGTCAACAATTCCAGAAGTAGATATAATTTTATTCATAGTAGAAGCAACATCAAACGGCATTGGAAAAGGAGACCAAATGATTTTAGAAAAGCTTAAAGAATCAAACAAAAAAGCAATACTAGTAATAAATAAAATAGATTTAATAGAAAAAGAAAAACTTTTAAACTTAATAGAATTATACAACAAAGAATACAATTTTGTTGCAACAATTCCGATTTCTGCAACACAAAACGAAAACACGAATAAAATAATAACAGAAATAGAAAAAAATCTTCCAGAAGGACCAGCATACTACGACGTAGAAGAATATACAGATCAAACAGAAAGACAATTAGTAGAAGAACTAATAAGAGAAAAAGCATTAAGACTACTTGACCAAGAAGTACCACACGGAATATATGTAGAAGTAGAAAAAATGAAACTAAGAAAAACAAGCAAAAATCAAGATATATATGATATAGAAGCAACAATATATGTTTTAAGAAAATCACATAAAGGAATAGTAATAGGAAAAGACGGTAATATGCTAAAAAGAATTGGAACAAACGCAAGGCAAGATATTGAAAAAATGCTAGATACAAAAGTAAACTTAAAACTATGGGTAAAAATAAAAGAAGGCTGGCAAGACAATGACAGTATAGTAAAAAAATTTAAAAATGAATAAATTCATATAAAAAAACAAAAGATAAAATTAGAGGTAAAAATACATATCCAAAAGAACAAAGGAAGTGTTTAATATGCTAAAACAAATTGCATGGAATACCTTTAAAAATACAGGAGATATAAATATATATCTAGAATTAAAACAAATAGATAATATAGAAGAAAATATGAAAGTAGGAAATTATGAAACTATTGAAAGTAAAAGGAGTAATAATTGCGGAAAAAACAGTATCAGACTTTGATAAAATAGTTACAATATTAACGCCAAGCATACGGTAAAATAGAAGTTGCAGCAAAAGGCTCACGAAGACCAAGGAGCCTTCTTCTTGGCGCAACTCAATTTTTATGCTTTGGAGAATACCTTTTATACAAAAGCAATAAAACATATAGTATAAATTCCTGCGAAACAATAGAAATGTTTTACAATATTAGAACAGATTTGGACAAGCTACAATGTGCTTCAAACATAACAAAAATAGTAAACGAAGTAACAACAGAAAACCAAAATACATATAGAGTGTTACAATTATATTTAAATACACTCTACACAATATCGGAGACAGAAAAAAATCTAAGTTTAGTATCATCTACATTTGCATTAAGATTGCTATCAATAATAGGCTATAAACCAATCATAGAAGAATGCCAAAACTGCAAAACAAAAGAAGACTTAAATTACTTTAGCTTTAAAGACAATGGGCTAAAATGCAAGAACTGTGCAAAATTAGACAAAGGAGCAATAGAAATAACAGACACAACAAGAGATGCAATAAGATATATAATACTTGCAGATCCTAAAAAGCTATTTTCCTTTAATGTACCAGAAGAAAGCATAAAAGAATTGCAAATAATCTCAAAAATATATTTACAAGAAAAATTAGAAAAAGAATTTAAACTATAAATAAAATTCATAAAAATTCTTGCTAAATAAAATATATTAATATATAATACAAATACAAACACTTTGAAGGGAGAGATTTTTATGAACATAACAATAACAGGAAAAGAAGTAAAGGCAACAGATGCAATAAAAGATTATGTAGAAAAAAAGATGGAAAGAGTAGAAAAATATTTTGATGGAGATATAGATGTTTCTGTTACAATAAGAACAGAAGGAGCAGAACAAATAGCAGAAATGGCTGTTAAAGTAAAACAAGACTCATATAGAGCAGTAACAGCACACAAAGATATGTATGCATCAATAGACAAAGACATAGACATATTAGAAGGACAAATTAGAAAATGGAAAACAAAAAAAGACAAAGCAAATAAAGAAGATTCTATAAAAGCATTAAACAACTTACCAGCAGAAGGAGCTATAGAAAACGAAATAATAAAAACAATTTATTATGACTTAAAACCAATGACAGCAGAAGACGCAAAATTAAAATTACAAGAAAAACCACAAGACAGATTTATAACATTTATAAACCAAGACACAAACAAAGTAAACGTATTATTCAAAATGAAAGACAACAAAAACTTTGGTTTAGTAGAACCAGAAGCATAATAAAGAAGGCAGGAACTTAAAGTTCCTGCCTTTATGTATAAATACACAAAAGTAAAAACTAAAAATTCCTGCTAAAACTAAAATAGAATAAATAACTATTTCATGTTATTTTCAGCTTGTTGGATTAATTTTTTAACCATGTTACCACCTATTCTACCAGCGTCTTTTGCAGATATATCACCATTATATCCGTTTTTTAGGTTAACTCCAACTTCGCTAGCTACTTCATATTTGAATTTTTCTAATGAAGCTTTTGCTTCTGGAACTAATGTTTTGTTTGAATTTGATGCCATTTCTTTTTCACCTCCTAGGATTGAAATTAATCATAAAAGCAATATTTGCTTTTCAATAATTATGATGTACATAAAAATTTTTTTTAAACTAGAAAATTTTGTAAAAAATTTTTACGCACCTCGCACCTTCCACCTCGCACTTCGTGAAATTACAATTTATTATAAAAAAATGTTGAAAATAGATTTGCTAATGATATAATAAAGAAAAAAACAAAGGAGCAAATATTAATGTACAAATTAATAGCAATGGATATAGACGGAACTCTTTTAGACTCTTACGGAAATGTATCAAAAGAGAACATAGAAGCAATAAAAAAAGCAAAAGAACAAAATATAGAAGTAGTCCTAACATCAGGAAGAATGCCAAAAGCAATGACCGCAATAGCAAGTCAAATAAACGCAGAAAACTATCTAATTTGTGGAAACGGAGCAATGATATACGACGTAAAAAAAGAAAAAATAATTTACAGCAATTATCTTCCTAAAAAGAAACTCTTAGAAATTATAAAAATCTGTGAAGAAAACAGCATATATTACAACGTTTACACTAACGATGTTATTGTTACCAAATCTTTAAATTATAATCTACTATACTATCACAACGAAAATTTAAAAAATCCAGAAGAGAAAAGAATAAAAATGTATATAACAGAAGACATTTACAGCTACGTACAAAACTATGAAGGAGACGACTTTTTAAAAATAACAATATGCGATAGCGATGAACAAATATTTAAAAGCATAACAAACAAACTAAAACAACTAAAACAGGTAGACATTTTAGAAGTTTCACACATGTCAAAAAAAATGATAAAACATGGTTCGGAAGAAATAGAAATAGCATATTTCTATACAGAAATAACAAACGAAAATGCAAATAAATGGACAGCTATAGAAAAGCTAATAGAATATTTAAACATACAAAAAGAAGAAGTAGTTGCAATAGGAGATAATATAAATGACGAACCAATGATAAAAAAAGCAGGACTTGGAGTAGCAATGGGAAACGCAGCTCCATATATAAAAAATATAGCAAAAAAAGTAGTAGCAGACAACAACTCAAATGGAGTAGCCGAAGCAATAGAAAGTGCATTAAATCAATAAAGTATTACAGTAATATTACAAAAAGATTATTTTTAAATGACAACGCCTTAATCTGTTGTTTTTAGGGCGAAATTGTTATAAAATATAATAAAATACGAGTTATTAGGAGGAGTTAATTATGGCAGTAAATCCAATGCAAAAAAAAGCAAGAAATTCATTCTTATTAGGAATGTTAGTTACATTCATAATATGTGCAATAATAGGAATTATGGTTTACATTTTAATAGTTCTACCAGAAAATAAAGAAAAAAGCGAGAGAGGACAAGTTAAAACAGTATATGTTTTAAACAGAGACGTAAAATCAGGAGAAGAAATAACAGCAAGCATGTTTAAACAAATAGATTCATACGAAAACCTAGTACCAGCAAACTCAGTAAATGCAGCAACAATAGCAAATATAACTAGTGGAAAAAAAGTAGTAGCAAGAATAGATATGTATAAAAACACAGTTATAACACAAAATGCTGTAGCACTAGAAGAAGAACAACTTACAGACGATGTAAGAACAATGGAATACAATATGTTAATGTTACCAATTAACGTTACAATAGGAGATTACGTAGATGTAAGAATAACATTCCCAAATGGACAAGACTTTATCGTAATTGCAAAAAAAGAAATAAAAAATATTCAAGGAAATACTGTTACATTTGAAATGACAGAAGAAGAAATATTAATGCTAAACAGCGCAGTTGTTGAATCATACATTATGAAAGCATCAAATATTTATGTTGCAAAATATGTAGAACCAGGAATGCAAGAAAAAGCATCAAATACATACACACCAACATCAGAAGTAATTAGATTAATAAATACAGACAGCAATATAGTAGCAGAAGCAAAACAAGGATTAGCAGAAAAATTCAATGTAGACATAAGAAACGATATGAACTCAAGCACAGGACAATATTCAGAAGAAGCATTAACAAATGTTGAAGAAGGAATACAAAAACAAATAGAAGATGCTAAAAAAGCAAGAGAAGAATACTTAACAGGCATATCTGCTGAATAGCACAAAAAATAGGAGGCTTGCAATTTGAAAAAAATAGGATTTATAGGAGCTTTTGAAAAAACAGATTTATTGGTATATGTTGCAAGAATACTAGTAGAATTACAAAAGAAAGTATTAATAGTAGATTCTACAATTTTGGGTAGAGCTAGGTACATAGTACCTAGCATTTCGCCTAGTAAATACTATGTAACAGAGTATGAAGGAATAGATGTAGCAGTAGGCTTTAATAGACTAGAAGAAGTTCAAGAATATTTAGGAGTTCCAAGTCTACAATACGATATAGTTTTAATAGATGTTGATACACATGAAAACTTTGAAAACTTTGATTTAGAAAATTCAGACAAAAACTATTTCGTAACAGGGTTTGATAACTATTCACTAAAAAAAGGACTAGAAGCGATAGGAAAAATGCAAAACAAAATTTTAATGACAAAAGTTTTGTTCTCAAGGGATATGCTAAAGGAAGAAGAAGACTATTTAAACTTCTTATCATTTTACTATTCTGTAAAATGGGCGGGAGACAAAATATATTTTCCTTATGATAATGGAGATAGTACAGTAATAATAGAAAACCAAAGGGCGGCAAAAATAAACCTTAAAAACTTAAGCACAGAATATAAAGATGGACTAATAGAATTAGCAAATCAAATTGTACCAGAAATAAGAAACGGAGAAATAAAAAGAGTTATAAAAAATATTTAAAGGAGCAAAAGAAAAATGGCAATTATATCTTTTTGGAGTGAAGGGGATAGAGAAGCAGGAAAAACAGCATCACTTGCAGCAATCGCCACACAAATCTCAATAGATAACACATATAAAACTTTAATATTTAATGCAGAATACAATGACAGTAGCCTAGAAGAATGCTTTTGGCCACCCAAAAAGCCAAGAAAAGAAGCATTTATGTTAGGAAATAGAGCAGACCTTGCAACAGGAACTACTGGAGTTGCAAAAGCAATTTTAAGCAACAAAACATCTCCAGAAATTATAAAATATTATACAAAAACAATATATAAAGACAGACTAGAACTACTAACAGAAGACAATATAACACAAGAAGATTACCAAAACCAAAGAAGAACATATAAAGAAATAGCAAAAATAGCAAATAGATATTACAATTTAGTTCTAGTAGATATAAGTGGAAGCCCAGAAGAAAGCATTACAAGAAGCATATTAGAAGAATCAGACATAGTAGTAGTAAACTTACCACAAAACATAAAAAAAATAAACGAATATTTAGAACTAAAAAGGACCAATAAAGTTTTTAATACAGAAAAAACAATAGTATTAATAGGAAGATGCGATAAAAACTCAAAATATAATGCTAAAAATCTATCAAGACAAACAAACATAAGAGACTTATATCCAGTTCCATACAATACACAATTCCTAGAAGCTATAAACGAAGGAAAAATAACAGAATTCTTCACAAAATTTAGAGGAAGAATTCATCCAGATGAAAACACATATTTCTTAGAAGAAGTAAAGAAAAATTCGGAAAGAATATTAGAAAAATTAAAAGAAATACAAATGAGAACATAAAAAACAAAAGAAAGGGGCACAAAAATGGTATTAAACATTATATTAATCTTTGTTGTACTAGTACTAGCCTTTGTAAGCATTAAATATTTTATAAAAAAGAATAAAGAGGCAGAAATAGAAGAAGATATTCCAGTAGAAGACAAAACATTTACACTAGAAGCTACAATGGAATTTGTAAAAAGAAGGTTAGACGAAATAACAAAAATAAATCTTTATGATATAGGATTATCAGAAGAAGAATTAAAAAGAAGAAAAGCCAAAAAGTACGAATTAAGAAAAGCATTAAAAGGCTGTACGTATGGTGACGTAAATGATAAAAAATATGTTAAAGAATTAATATACGATTTATTATACAAAGAATATGGTATAAATGAAACAAACATATCAAAAGCAATACCATTTGACATACCATCACTTTTAACATCACAAGATAAATTTGATATATTAATATATATGTACAAAAAAGACTTTGGGTATGAAGCTCTAACACAACTAATAAAAAAATATAATCTAGCAACATTAAAATATGTAGCAGGAGAAGCAAAACCTTGCTATGTAATAACAAACGAAGAGATAAACGATATATACGAAAAAGAACAACTACAACTATCATTTGCAGACAAATTAAATGTACTAACACAAAGAATATATCAACACTATAAAGGCTATAGCAGTATAGATGAAATAAGAGATATGAACATAGATGGTGTATCTGGTGGCGTATCTGGCTTACCAGAAAGCTTTTTAAGCCAAGTTGCACAAACAGATGGAGATTACCTAGAACAAATGACAGAGCACAAAGTACCAAGGGCATGTGACAGTATATGGATTTTCTTCCAAGGTAAATCAATAAGATTAGCATTTCTTTCTTTTGGAAGAGAAAGCGAACTAAAAAGAGTATGTCAAAACATATACAAATACAATAACCCAGGACAATTATCAGACACAAACGGATTTAAAATTAACGAAATGAAAGACGGCTCTCGTGTTGTTGTTGTAAGACCAAGTTTCTCTGAAACATGGGCATTCTTCGTAAGGAAGTTCGACGTAAAAAGAGCAACACTAGAACAATTAATAGTAGCACCAGGAAAAGAAGATGCAATAGATTTATTAAAATACCTAGTAAAAGGAGCAAGAATTACAGCACTTACAGGTGAGCAAGGTTGCCGGAAAAACAACAATGCTTATGGGTATGATAGAAAACATATACGAAACAATGAACATCAGGGTTCAAGAAACTGCATTCGAGTTGCACTTAAGAAAAATATATCCAACAAGAAACATATTATCATTTAGAGAAACAGACACAATTTCTGGACAAGCAGGTTTGGACGTTCAAAAGAAAACTGACGGTAGTGTTAATATAATTGGTGAGGTTGCAACAGACCCCGTAGCATCTTGGATGATACAAGCAGCCCAAGTAGCATCAAAATTTACATTATTCACTCACCATGCTAAAACATTTCCAAACTTAGTAACAGCATTGCGTAACTCTATGCTTAGAACAGGTGTATTTACAGATGAAAGAACAGCAGAAGAGCAAGTTGTTCAAGTATTAAACTTCGACGTACACTTGGTAAAAGATTTTAGAGGTAGACGTTACATAGAAAGAGTAACAGAATGTATTCCAGTTGAAGATAAAAATGAATACACATATGAACATCAAAACGAAAAAACAATAGAAGGAAAACTAAGCAAATTTATGGACAATGCAACAAGATATTTTTCAAAAGTAACAAACAAAGAACTATATAAATATGTAAACATTATGGAATATAGAAATGACGAATATGTTATAACAAACAAAATATCAGATTATAACATAAAAGAAATGAGAAACAACATGGACGAAAACGACGTAGCAGAATTTGATAAATTTATCGAGAAAAACTGGGGAAAACAAAACGTAGGGGTTGCAGTTCACGGCGACCCACAACCAACAAGAAGAGGAAGACCTAAAAAAGCATAAAAATGAGGTGAGAAACAAAAGATGTCAAACCAAACAATATTATATTTTATGGCAGGTACAGTAGCACTGTTCTTAATTGTAGTAATTGCATATGTAATATTAAGAAAAAAAATGGGTAAAAGCGAAATGAGAAAAATGAAAGAACTACAAGAAGGAACAAAAGAAAAAAAATTCTCATCAGACGTAACTTATCAAAAATTGTATCTAATATATAATAAAATTCCTCTATTAAAAAGATATGTAAAAAAACTAAGAAGAAAAATAGAGATTATAAGCATAGAGGATGAATACATAACAAGAAGACAAACAGCAAAAATAATAACAAACTCATTACTAGTAATAATACCATTAACACTTGCAATTTTCTTTTTTACAAAAGGAAATACGCTATTAAGAGTAATTTTATTAATGTTTGAAGTTTTCTTAATAGAAACAATAATGACAGGAATGGTAGACAAACTAGACACAAAATTATTAAAACAGCAAATTGATTTTTTTGCAGAAATAAGACATGCATATCATGAATTCAACATGGTAGAAGAAGCAATATATGAAGTATCACAAAATGACGAATTAGAAGTTTCTCGTCAAGGAGAAAAAATATATGAAATACTAATATCAGACGACCCAGAAACAGAACTAGAAAAATATTATGATGTTGCACCAAACAGTTATTTAAAAGAATTTGCAGGTATTTCATATTTAACAAGAGAATTTGGAGATAGAACAATAGATGGAGCATCGTTATACCTAAAGAACTTAAACAATATTACACAAGAAATGCAACTAGAAATATTGAAAAGAGATAAATTAGATTATGTATTTCAAAGTTTATCAGTAATTGCAATGCTACCAGTATTGTGTTTACAGCCATTAAGAAATTGGGCAGTATCAAATTTTTCTTTTACTTCACAATTTTATGATGGAAAATTAGGACTAATAGCACAAATCATTTTGATAATAGCAACACTTATCTGCTATATTTTAACAAGAAAATTAAAAGATAGTGGAGCAATAAAAGATGAATACAAAGATCCAAATAATGTATGGCAAATGAAATTATACAAAAATCCAGTAGCAAAAAAGATTATAGATTTATTTATTCCAAAAGAAAAAACAAAAGAATACAGGAAAATGATAAAACTAATGAAGGAATCAGCAACAAAACAAAAACTGGAAACCGTATATGTAAATAGACTTACAATATGTGTTGTTACATTCTTATGTTCAATACTACTATTTTTACAACTACACAATGTAGCAGTAGACTATGTATATAATGAGCCAACATCAGACTATAACATAATGGGATCAATGTCAGAAGCAGACCAAAAAGACGCAATGGAAGTAACAAAAGCACAAAACATAGTATTAGATAAATTTAAAGGAAATAGAAAAGCAACACCACAACAAATAGAAAGAGAAGTAAGAAATTTAAAATTTTATCAAGATGCAACAGACCAAGAAATACAAAAAGCAGTAGGGCAAATACAAGATAAACTAAAAATAATAAACGCAGAATACTTAAAATGGTTTGAACTACTATTAGCATTTGTATTTGCAGGAATAGGCTATATGGGACCAAAATTAATGCTAATATTCCAAAAGATATTAAGACAATTAGAAATAGAAAACGAAATAATGCAGTTCCAAACAATAATACTAATGCTAATGAAAATAGAAAGAGTAAATGTAGAAATAATACTAGAATGGCTAGAAAGATATGCAAACATATTTAAAGAGCCTATAACAAAATGTGTTAACAACTATGAAGCAGGTGCATGGGAAGCACTAGAAGAATTAAAAGAAGAGGTTGCTGCACCACAATTTATACGTATAGTAGAAAGCTTACAAGCAGCAGTAGAAAAAATACCTATTTCACAAGCATTTGATGAATTAGACAATGAAAGAGAATATTATCAAGAAAAAAGAAAAGAAACAAATGACAAACTTATATCAAGAAAGGGATTAATAGGAAAAATAGTGGGATTTACACCAATGGTATTACTATTTGTTGGTTATTTAATTATACCATTAGTTGTAATAGGATTCCTAAGCATGACAGAAGCATTTTCAACAATGGCCACATCTATATAAATTAGGAGGAATATATGGAAAACGCATCAAAAGCATTGCTAATTGCAGGAGGAGTATTAATAGCAATATTAATAGTGAGTGTATTAGTAGTAACACTTAATATTGTAAATTCTAATCAAAGAACAAGAGAAAAAGCACTCGCAACAGAACAATTAGCAGAATTTAATCAGAAATATGAAGCATACAATAAAAAAGCTTTAAGGGGCACAGACATAATAACATTAATGAAAATGGCAATAGAAAATAATAATAATATGGAAGCAACCCAAAAAGGACAACAATATTTTATAAATGTCATATTAAAATTAAAAAAAGAATACAAAAGGACTGAAATTACAATTAATAAGGCAGGTGGTGCTCCAAACGAAAAAGAATTTGATGGAAAAAGTATAAAAGGAACAGTTAGTTTAGGAGATTGGAGTAATAATGGAGCACTAACAATGGAAAAATATGTAGCAGATTTGTTTGGAGAGTCTATAACAAAAAAGACAGAAAACAAAAATACAATCACATATGAATATTCTCCACTAGCAAATTTGAAAAAGGCTGTTTTCAAATGCACAAAAGTTACTTATAATAATAATGGCAGAATATGTGAACTTGTATTCGAAGAGAAGTAATATATAAAGGAGTTAATATATGGAAAACGCATCAAAAGCTTTAATAATTGCAGGAGCTGTTTTAATAGGAATTTTAATAATTTCTATGGGAGTTTTACTTGCAACAACATTACAAAAAACAGCAAAAACATATTATACTTCAATGAACACAAATGAAATTCAAAAATTTAATTCAGAAATAACAAAAAATTTTATAATCGAAAACGGAAATACATATATAACAGCCCAAGGAATAATAACATTAAAAAACATTTTAAATACAGAAACCTATAAAGACTTTGTTACTATGAAACTAGAAGGAGTAAGTACAATAGATAATGAAGAATTTTTGAAGAGGTATGGAACAGAAAGGGATAACAACAATAAAATTAAGAGATATCAAGTTAAGGCTGAATATAGTAACCAAGGAATGATAAATAAAATTACTATTGATGGACTTTAAACTCAAATTTAAAATAGTAGGGATCGCTGTCCTCGGCGACCCGCACTTCGAAGGCAACGCTTAAAATCATTGTAAAAAGCAAAAAAAATATTGCATAATATCGCAAAAAAAGTTATAATTAGGGAGGAAGTATATTTGAAAAAATCATTTTTAATAATAACAGCAATAATACTAATTATAATATTCATAGTACTAGGGTATATTTTTGAAGCACAATCAAAACAAAATGAAGCTATATCATACAATAAACAATACGAAAATTATTTAGGAAAAGAAATATACGGAGCAGAAATAGCAACACTAATAAACAAAGTAACAGAGCAAAATGAAAGAAACAATGTTTCAAAAGATGAAAATGGATATTACATAGATAATGGCACAAATAGTATAAAAATAGATTTAAAAATGATAACAGTAGAAAAAACATATCCAATGGAATTAATATACAAAAATGATGTTACAAATTTTGTTAAAAACTTTAATGTAATATTATTTAAATGCACAAATATAGAGTATCATAAAGAAACAGGCAAAGTTAGCAAACTTATATTTGAACAAATAGAAAAATAAGTTAGTTTTCAATATTTTTAGGACAAGCTCCTAAAATTCAAAAGATAAATATCAAAAATTCAAAGGAGGAATATTTTATGGAGAATGCATCAAAAGCTTTAATAATTGCGGGTGCAATATTAATATCAATTTTATTAATAAGCTTAGGAATTATAGCTTTTAATTCATCAAAATCTACATCAGAACAAGCTGGTTCAACAGCAAATCAAATGGAAGATGGAGCTAAAAGAGGAGTTAATTCAATTCAAAACTCATTAACAAATATATTATAATGAATTGATGTAAGGATAATTAAATAAGTATAATGAACAAAATTCATTTTGTTCATTATACAAAAATACTAAGGAGTAAATTATGGAAAACGCGTCAAAAGCTTTAATAATAGCAGGTTCAGTATTAATTGCTATTCTAGTAATAAGTTTAGGTTTACTTATATTTAAATCTACATCAGGAACAACAGATCAAACACAAGAGTTAGGAAAAACTCTAGAAGTACAACAGTTCAACTCACAATTTCTTAAATATTGTGGAACTTCTGTAAAAGGAAGCCAAGTAAGAACTCTATGCGAAGTTATAATTGCACATAATGCCAATTCAGAAGATAGTAAAAAAGTTAAGATATTTAATAGTGACGATGTTAACTATATAAGCACAGAAAGAAATAAAATTAAAACTAATCAGAATTATAAAGTAACACAGCACATAAATAAACCTACTGGATTAATAGACTATATTACAGTTGAGTAATAGCAACTTAATTAAAAAGGAGAGATAATATGGAAAATGCGGTAGATGCTTTAAAAATTGCATTTGGTGTATTAGTATTTGTAATAGCACTTACAGTAGCGTTTGCCTTACTATCTCAAGCAAAAGCAACATCAGATATAATGCTATTTGCAAGTGATAAAACAAATTATTATACATATAGTGAAAATGCAAAAAACAAAAATGGAAGATTAGTAGGTGCAGATGTTGTAATATCATCACTATACAGATACTATAAAGAATCAGTGGTGGTTCGTGTATATGACAGTACAGGCAAAAAAATAGGCGATTTTAACACAGAAACAGATGAGGGACTATCACAAAAAAAAAGAAAAAAGAAAGTCAATGATTGGATAAAAGAAAATTCGAGCACATTAAATGGCCAATTTTTAGAAACATTTGACGAAGTAAAAAAAGGTGGCAAATATATAGTAGAAGACGATGGCTCAGAACTTACAGTACAATCAGGACAAACAAGTATATATATAACATATACAAAACAAGAATAAAAAGGATGTAAAATATAAAATAGGAGGTTTCTTATTATGTCAGACACATTAATAACAATTATTGCAATATTTTTAGCAGCAGTTTTAATGTTTGTATTTCCATTAATGGCGGTATCAAACAATCAAGAAGATGTAACACAATTAGCAGTAACAGAAGCAACACAAGAATTTGTAAATAAGGCTGCAACAAAAGGCAAAATCACACAGGAAGACTATGATGCCTATGTGCAAACATTAGGTGCAACAGGAAATACTTATGATATAAAATTAGAAGTACAACACTTAGATGAAAACCCAGGTAAAAAAACTAGTACAACATCAGGAGATATGATAGGAGAAAATGTTAGATATTCAACATTTACAGATGAAATATTAAAAGGAATTGAGGATAATAACGGAACATATTCACTATCAAAAGGCGATAATGTTATAGTAACAGTAAACAATACAAACACAACATTGGCACAATTATTAAGAAACTTCGTATATAAAGTAACTGGTTCAGATACATATCAAATAGGGGCAAGTGCTTCTGCTTTGGTTGTAAGTAATGGAAAATAAAATGCATAAAGATGCATATTTCTAATGTCTCACATAAGGGGAACAGCAAAACATATGTTATCCTTATGTGAGACATTAAAAATATGTACCTTTTAATTACAAAAAACAAATAAAGAGGTGGACTAATGAAACTACAAAACATGACAGTAATATTTATAATAATAATGATACCTATAATATTAGTTGTATCATATTATATAGGACTTCAAATAAATACAATAACAATGCAAAAAAACTATACAGTAAAATTGCAAACAGCAGCCAAGGATTCTATACAAGCACTAGAAATAAATACTGTAGAATGGAACAGTGCATCATCTAATCTAGCAGATTCAAAAAGAAGAGACGTATTAGCAGCGATAAATACTTTTACAACTAGTTTAGCAAATGGTATGGGAATAGGTGGAGCAGGAAAAGGAAGAATACAAACATACATACCAGCAATAGTATATACAATGTATGATGGATATTACATATATTCAGCATCATTGATGAAAGATCAAGACACGGATAAAGATGGGTTAACACAGTTCGAAAAAGACACAAGCGGCAAAGATACTGGAAATATTAAGTATAATACTGAAGGAACTTCTTCATACCAATACATACTAAAACCATACTCGCCATATTCAGCAAGATATGCAAATGAAAACGTAGATGTAACAGTAAACTACACATTAGATAATTACATTAGGGTATATGGAAAAGTGGGTACTGGAGACGAAGATAAGAGTGTAGCAAAAGAAGGCTATTTAGTAGTTTATGATAGTGATGAAGGAGTAAAAAATGTTACTAGTGGCAGTATAAGTGGAATAAAATATAGAGAGGCAGAAATAAAGCCAGAAACATTAAAAGAAAATGTATATGCAGATGGAAATGTGAAAGAATATCCATATATTTATGACCAATATGATAACAAACTATATTGGAATGGAAGCAATTACTTTTCAGTAGATAAATCTAATAAAAAAGTGTACTTGCAAAATGCTTTACCAGAAGGAGATGCAGGCTTTTCAATAACAAATAGATTTAGAAAAATATCTATTCCAATGTTAAATGGAAGTGAATGGACAGTACAAAAAGTATTTCAAATACTAAATCCAGGTGGAGACTTTAAATTCTATTACGAAAACGAAAGTGGTGCATTTGTAGAATTTACTGCAGAAGATGTCCTAGATAATGTAAAGAAAGATGAAGACTATAGTGCTATAAATTATTGTGTAGAATCTTATGTATTCACAAGATGGGTAACAGGGAAATTAAAAGATATAAAAGTTGGAGATATGCAAAGCCTAACAGAAGGACAATATAATAATGTAGAGAGTGAGAAATATATATTTAGGATTAATGAGAACAACAACCCAGACCCAGAAAATGACACTGCGTATGCAGAGTCAGTATTGGCACAACACAAAAAAGACATAATAATAAATACAATAGAAAAAAACTTATCACAAGCAACAGCACAAGCACAAGAAATGAACCCAAACTATGAATACAGACTACCACAATTAAGCTATGATGAGTGGGAACAAGCATTAAGCAACATATCTATAATTGCATTTATGCAAGGAATGCCAATAGGTTTAAAATACTATAATAATTATGCAATAGCAACAAGCACATTAAATAAAGAATTCGTAGACCCAGATGAGCTATACTTTGCAGGAAAAGATGACCAATATTATCATCAAAGACAATGCGAACAAGCAACAGGTAGTGACTATGTGGGATATAGAAGTATAGATTATGTAGCAAAAAGTTATGAAAAATCAGATAATGGAACAACGTCAACAAAATATTATTACCCACATGCTAACAGTACTAATTCAGAACTAGAATGTTATTACTGCTTAGTAAATAGGTCAACATATAAAACAGGGAACAAAGAAAAAGAATGGAATAATAGCCCATATAACAGTTGGACAGACTCATACTACAATGCATTAGCAAGAGAAAGATATATGCAATTAGACGATATAGAAGGAAAGTCTATAACAGATATAAGCATTGCAAAAAATGTTGATGAAACAACTAAATACTATGGAAAAACTATAAAATACGAAATACAAGTAACAAATAAATCAACAGGAGTAAAAACTTTTGATATAGTTGATGAATTTAACAAAAATATAAATGATTTTATTAGTAATATTTCTATAAATGCATCTTACCGCATTGAAGATGAAAAGATTATAATAGAAAATGTTACATTAGAAGCTGGAGCTAGTAAAACAATCACAATAGAGGGTAACGTGATAGGAAATGTTGGCATATATAAAAATACAGCAAAAGTTACAGTGGATGAGAAAGAATTTAAGTCAACAGAAGTTAGCGTAAGTGTAGTAAAAGATGTGACAATAATAGCAAATTCAATAATGAAACCAGCAAATGTTGTATTCATAATAGATGCATCTGGTTCAATGACGAACTCTAAAAAGAGACCTGTAGAAAATGCAGTGAAAAGTTTTGTAAATAAAATGGACATAAATAGTGATTCAATGATAGGCTTTTCTAGATTTAGAAGCGATATTCTTGGAATTGATGCAACTAAAAGAGGAAAATCTCCTTATAAAATAGAAGATAGAGAAAGTTTTATAGAGGATTTTAAGTGGACAACGATTCCTGGATGGACCAATTTTAAAGATGGACTTCGTGTAGGTGTTGATATAATGGAAGATATGATAAAAGAAAAACCGAACAATAAAAAAATTGCTATATTTTTAAGTGATGGATCAGACACAAAAGGAAAATATAGTGGATATGCTTCTAAACTGAAAGAAATAGCAGATGAGGTGTTTGCAATAAAATATGGAAAATTTGATACAAATGAAACTACATTAAAAGAAATCGCAAGTAAACAAGAAAATTACTATAACAGTGAAAATATTGAAAGTATATTTAATGAGATATTTGGAAGTACAATTATTAATATAGATAGAAAGATTGAAGGAAGTACATTAATAAGTAAGGCTGAGTTAATTGGCTCTGAAGGAGAAGCAGGTGAAGGCAACTGGTGGATTTCATTAAAAAATGACAGCGAATTTGATTTTAGGATCGATGACACTAACGAAAGTGAAATAGCAAATAGAGCTTTAATAATTAAAGAAGACGAAACCACAAGAGGTGAAAAAACAATAGGAGAATGGTCGAGAGAGGGATACATAGGAAAAGCAAACGGTTATATTTATTTAAATTTATCAAAATTTGGGGCAGAAAGCAAGATAACGATAGAAATCAAAAATTAATAACCACATAAACCCGAGTGGACAGAATTTCTGTCCACTCATTTTCTGTCGAAAAAGCAAATAATCCCACGAACGATTTATCTTGAATTCTAAACACAAATATGATACAAAAATAATATATATTCTGGCAATAAATCAAATTGCCAAAACAGATTTATTTCAAAAAAAATTAATTCTTAAAAAATCCAAAAAACAAAATTAAGCAAAAAATAAAAACCGGCATTTAAATATGTTTATTAATCATGCTTATATTAATGAGGTATTTAAAAATGGCAAAAAGCAACTATTAATAGTTGCAAAAATAAAAATATAGGAGTATAATATATGAGTAAGAAAGAAAAACTATTAAAAAGAATAAAACAAAAACCAAGAGATTTTACATATACTGAATTAGAAACATTATTAATCAATTTGAATTTTAAAGAAGTAAGTAAAGGGAAAACATCAGGTTCAAGAGTTGAATTTTTGCATGAAGAAAAAAAGATAAAGTTATTAATACATAAACCACACCCAAGTAATATAATAAAACAGTATGTTATAGAAAGTGTTTTAAAAATAATACAAGAATTGGAGGAGAAAAGCAATGGATAATATCATGAAATACAAGGAATATTGGGCAGAAATAAAATACAGTGACGAAGATAAATGCTTCTGTGGGAAAGTAGAAGGATTAAAAAAAGACACTATTCTTTTTGAGGGAAACTCTGTAAAAGAACTAAAAGAAGATTTTGAAAATGCAATAGATAGCTATTTAGAATTATGTAAAAAAAGAAATGAAGAACCAGAAAAGCAATATAAAGGTTCTTTTAACGTAAGAATAAAACCAGAATTACATAGAGAAGCTGCAATAGTTGCAAAAAGAAATAACATATCTTTAAATCAATTAGTAGAAAGAGCAATAATAAATCAGTTAAAAACAAATTAATTTCAAAAAAGAATTAAAATTTTAAAAAATGGTTATTCTAAAAACAAAGAGGGTGACCATTTTTTTATGAAAAAAATAAAAAGAGCAATACTAATTTTTTTACTATTAATAATCCTTGCATACACAACAAATATAACTGCAATACCCAATAGTGTAATTATATTTCAAGGAGAAGAATTAAATTTAGGAACAACATTTGGACTGTATTTAAAAGAAAAAGAAGATAAAACCGTGCAAACTTCTAGTACAATAGATGATAACAATGTATTATCTAAAAAAACAGCAACAATAAGCCTATTTAATTTATTTGATATAAAAGACTTAGAAATAAATACAATTCCAGAAACAACAGTAATACCACTTGGAAATTTAGTAGGACTAAAACTATACACAAGTCGGGGTACTAGTAGTTGGAAAAAGCGAAATAAATGGTCAAAAACCGTATGCAAATACAGGAATAGAAGAAGGAGATATAATAGTAGAAATAAATCAAAAAGAAATAACTTGTACATCTGATTTAATAGAAACAGTAAATGATTCAAACGGACAAGATTTACGAATAAAATATGTGCGAGAAGGAATAGAATATACGGCAAATATGGAAGCAATAAGAGCAGAAGACAACAAATACAAAATAGGATTATGGGTAAGAGATGGAGCAGCAGGAATAGGAACAATAACATATTACGAACCATCAAGCCAAAACTTTGCAGCACTAGGACATGGAATAGTAGATATAGATACAGAAAAATTAATTAAAATATCAAGTGGAGAAGTAGTTACAACAAGAATGTCATCAATAGTAAAAGGAAAAGAGGGTGTACCAGGAGAAATAAGAGGAAGTATAGTAAACAGCCAAACAATAGGAACAGTAGGGCAAAATACAGAATTCGGAATATATGGAAAAGTAACAAATACATCTCAATTTAATTTAGACAATTTAGAAGAATTACAAGTGGCAAAAAGAAACGAAATAAAGCAAGGAGAAGCAAAAATTCTTTTAGCAATAGAAGGCGGAGAAAGAAAAGAATATAATATAGAAATTACAAAAGTATATAAAAACAATAATTCAAATAATAAAAGTATGCTAATAAAAGTAACAGACCAAGAATTATTAAATTTAACAGGTGGAATAATACAACGGAATGAGTGGAGCACCAATAATACAAAACGAAAAATTTGTGCGGAGCAGTAACACATGTATTAGTAAATGACCCAACAACAGGCTATGCAGTGTTTGGAGATTTAATGATAAAACAAACAAGACAAATAAACTAAAATGTGGGGAAAAAGGGGTCAGACCCCTTTTTCCCCATTTTTGTCACAAAACTACACATATCGACATATTATATAGTAATCCTAATATGAGTAGGGGGTGCTTTATATTATGGAACCACAAGTAGATATATGCTTTAAAAAAGACAAAAAAAGAAGATGCTGTATGGATATAGCAATATTTATATTAGTAATTTTTATAGCTTTTGTAATTGGACTAATTGTAGGAACTTTAACAGATTTAATATCATTATTAGGCTTAGGTGCAGTGATTCTATTTTTAGTAACACTTATAATCTTATTAGCTATTGAAGCAATAATGTTTGTATGTTGCAGAAGAAAAAATTGCTAATTAAATAAATAAAAAACAAAGGGAGGCGTTCTCCTTTTGTTTTTTTTATATAATATATTGTAAAAAGAAGCATTTTAATATAGAATAATAAAAAAACAAAGTGAGGTTACAGTATGGCAGTTATTTTAGATGGAAAAGAAGTAGCTAGAAAAATAAGACAAAATTTAAAAGAAGAAGTAAGTAAATTAAAAGAAGAGGGAATATCACCAAAACTTGCAGTAATTATGGTTGGAGATGATTCTGCTTCAAAAATATATGTAAAAAATAAAAGTATAGCATGTAACGAAATTGGAATAGAATATGAAGAGTATTTATTAAATGAAGAAACAACGATGGACGAGCTCTTAAATTTAATAGATAAATTAAACAACGACAAAACTATAAATGGCATTCTACTTCAAAGTCCAATACCAAAAAATCTAGATATAAATGAAGCTTTTAAAGCTATAGATCCAATAAAGGATGTTGATGGATTTAACCCAATGAATGTAGGAAAGCTATGTTTGGGACAGGATGCATTTATTTCATGTACACCTTATGGAGTAATTAAAATATTAGAAGATTACAATATAGAAATAGAAGGAAAAAATGCAGTTATAATTGGAAGAAGCAATATTGTTGGAAAGCCAATGCTACAATGTTTATTAAACAAAAATGCAACAGTAACAGTTTGCCACTCAAGAACAAAAAATTTAGCAGAAATTACAAAAATGGCAGATATATTAGTTGTTGCAATAGGAAAGAGTAAATTTGTAACAAAAGATATGGTAAAAGATGGGGCAGTAGTAGTTGATGTTGGAATTAACAGAGGAGAAGATGGCAAATTATGCGGAGATGTTGACTTTGAAGAAGTTTCAAAAGTAGCATCATACATTACACCTGTTCCAGGAGGAGTAGGACCAATGACAATTGCAATGCTTATGAACAACATTGTAAAAGCTACAAAACTTCAAAATTAGTATAAGGGCTATTTATACAGAGGGGGATTCTTAAAAAGGAGAATCAATGGAAGAAATTAAATATTGGATATGGTTTTCTAGAATAGAAAATTTAACTCCAAAATTGCAACTAGAGTTATTACAAAAATTTAATACCCCACAAGAACTGTGGAATAAAAAAGAAGAAGAACTTATAACTCAGGGAATAAGTGATAAAAATGTTAAAAAAATTTGTGAGCCTAAATACAGAAAAAAATTGGACAAGTATTTAGAATATATGCAAAAAAACAAAATAGAATTAATTAACATTTATAGCAAAGAATACCCAAGTAATTTAAAGCAAATTTATGATCCACCTGCTTTTTTATACATAAAAGGAAACAAAGAAATACTTAACAAAAAAAGCATCTCAATTGTGGGATGCAGAGATTGCACAGCTTATGGCAGAAATACAGCAATAAAATTTGCATATAATTTGTCTAACAACAATATTAATATAGTAAGTGGACTAGCAAAGGGAATTGATGCATATTCTCATATAGGATGCTTAAAAGGAAAAGCAAAAACCATAGCTGTAGTTGGATGTGGATTAGATAGAGTTTATCCAGAAGAAAATAGATGGATTTATAATAAAATAATAGCAAGTGGCGGAGCTATAATATCAGAGCATATTATAGGAACAAAACCACTGGCACAAAATTTTCCAAGAAGAAATCGTATAATAAGTGCACTTTCAGAGGCTTTAATAGTTATAGAAGCAAAAGAAAAAAGCGGAACACTTATTACAGTAGATTTTGCACTAGAGCAAGGAAAAGATATTTATGTTGTACCAGGAAACATTGATAGCCCTAATTCTGTAGGAACAAATGACCTTATAAAACAAGGGGCAAAGCTTTTGACGAAAGTTGAAGATATTTTAGTTTAAAAATTTGAAATTTTAGTACAAGTGTAATATAATAATATATATTTTATTAGGAGGTCACAAAATGGCTGATAAAAAAAGAAGAAGTAAAAAGACAAATAGAAAGGAACCCTTAAGCAAGGATTATAAAACAAAAAACAAAAAGCCACAAACAAATAAAAAGAAAACAATAAAAAAAGTTCTTATAATATTACTTTTAATAATACTAATACTAGCAGGAATAGCATTTGGAATAATGTGTGGAATAATTAAAGAAGCAAAACTAACAGCAAAAGATTTTGCAATTAAAAATGAAAATTCTATTGTACTAGATAAAGATGGTAACAAAATTGCAGAATTAAGTGGAACTGAAAATAGAAAATATGTAAGTATTTCAGAAATGGCACCATATTTACCAGAAGCATATATAGCAATAGAAGATGAACGTTTCCGTGATCATATGGGAATTGATGTAAAAAGAACTTTTGCTGCAACAGTAAAGTATGCATTTAGTAAAATTGGAATTGGCTCTTCAAGTTATGGTGGTAGTACAATAACACAACAATTAGTAAAAAACACAACACAAGAAAAAGATAGAACATGGCAAAGAAAAGTAAAAGAAATGGCAAGAGCTTATTACATAGAAAAAGAATTATCAAAAGACCAAATTCTAGAATTGTATTTAAACTTAATATTTATGGGAAATACATCTTATGGAGTTGAAGTAGGTTCAAACTATTATTTTTCTAAAAGTGCAAAAGATTTAGACTTAGCAGAATGTGCATTTTTAGCAGGGATAAACAATAGCCCAAACAGCTATGACCCATTTGTGGAAGACGAAGAGCAAAGAGAAAAGAATTTAACAAAAATAAAGAAAAGAACAAAAACAGTTATAGAAAAAATGCATGAGCTTGGAAAAATAAAATCAGAAGAAGAATATAACCAAGCACTTGAAAAAGTTGAAAATGGTTTACCTTTCCAAAAAGGTGCATCATTAGCAAATGTATACTCATACCATACAGATGCTGCAATTTTACAAATAGAAAAACAAATAATGGAAGAAAAAGACTTAACACGTGAAGCAGCAGAACTATATCTATATGGTGGAGGATTTACAATTTACACAACACAAGATAGTAAAATACAAGAAACAATGAACGAAGAAATGCAAAAAGCAAAATACTTAAAAGCATCTAAAAAAGAAGCTGGTAAAACAGCACAAGCAGGTATGGTAATATTAGACCATAAAACAGGATATGTATTAGGTGTAATTGGAGGTCTAGGAGAAAAAACAACTTCACTTGGATTAAATAGAGGAACACAAGCTGTAAGACAAACAGGTTCTTCAATGAAGCCATTAGCAGTTGTAGCACCTGGAATAGATAGCGGAAAAATTACAGCAGCATCTGTATATGATGATGTTCCATATAAAAATTACAAAGATTACAACTATTTTAAAGGATTACTAACAATAAGATATGCAATAGAAAGTTCTCAAAATATACCAATGCTAAAAGCAATACAAACTGTTGGAGTAGAGAATTCACTAAAATTCTTAAAAACATTAGGATTTTCACATTTAGATGATGAAAAAGATAACAATATTGGTATAGCATTAGGAGGTTTAACACACGGTGCAACTCCATTAGAAATGGCAGCTGCTTATGGTGCAATAGCAAATGATGGTGTATATATTGAACCAACATTCTATACAAAAGTAGTAGATGGAAATGGAAATACAGTACTTGAACCAAAACAAGAATCAAGAACAGTAATGTCTGCATCTGCTGCGTATGTAGTAAAAGAAGTCTTAACACAACCTGTAAAGAGTGGTACGTCAACAACATTAGCTATGTCTGGAATGAGTGTAGCTGCAAAAACAGGTACAACAAACAACGATTATGACAGATGGATGTGTGGATTTACACCATATTATACTGCATCAGTTTGGTATGGATATGATAATAGTGAATACATATATGGTTGGTCATTAAGCCCAGCTGCTCAAATGTGGGCAGGAGTTATGAAACCTATACATGCAGGATTGGAAAAGAGAACATTTGCACAAACAAGGCCAGGAGGAGTGGTTACTGCAAAAGTTTGTAGAGATTCAGGTTTATTAGTTACAGAAGATTGTGCAAATGACCCAAGAGGAGATAGAGGATATACAGAATTCTTTGTTCAAGGAACTGTGCCAACAAAACAATGTGAATGTCATGTAAAAGTAGATATATGTAAAGAAACAGGATTACTTGCAAATGAGTTTTGCCCAGAAAAAGAATCAAAAGTATTTATAACAAGACCAAATAGTGATACAAATACAGCTTGGAAAAGTGCAAAAGATGCAGAATATATGTTAACAATAAAAGACACTTGTACGGTCCATAAAGAACAACCAGATACAGTAAAACCAGAAATAAAATTAAATGGAAATGCTACAATAACCATAAAATTAAACGAAAAATACGAAGATCCAGGAGCAACAGCAAGTGATAATAAAGATGGAAATATAACAGATAAAATTAAAATGTCTGGTAAAGTAGATACAAGCAAAGCAGGAACATACACAATAACATATACAGTAGAAGACTCTTCTGGAAACAAAGCAACAGCGACAAGAACTGTTATCGTAAGAGGTGAAACAACAGAAAGCAAACCAGAGATAAAACTAAATGGAAATAGTGAAATGACTATAAAACTAAACGAAACATTTAATGATCCAGGAGCAACGGCAACAGATTCAATAGATGGAGATATTAGTAGTAAAATAACTAAATCAGGAACAGTAGATACAAGCAAGGCTGGAAAATATAAAATAACTTACAGTGTAAAAAATTCTAGTGGAAAAGAATCAAGTGTAACTAGAACAGTAACAGTGGAAGAATAAAAAAATATGGGTGCACAAGTGCACCCGTTTTAAAAATAGAAATAAAAGGAGAAATAAAATGTCTAAAAGAAGTAATTATATAAGCTGGGATGAATATTTTATGGGAATAGCCTTACTATCAGGAGAAAGAAGCAAAGATCCAAATTCACAAGTGGGAGCATGTATAGTAAGCCCAGACAATAAAATTTTATCTATAGGATATAATGGATTTCCAATAGGTTGCTCAGATGATGAAATACCATGGGATAGAGAAGGCGATTTTGCAAACACAAAATATCCGTATGTATGCCATTCAGAACTAAATGCAATATTAAATTACACAGGTTCAACATTAAAACAAAGTAGAATATATGTTACTTTATTTCCATGCAATGAATGTGCAAAGGCAATTATACAATCTGGAATTAAAGAAGTAATATATATGAGTGACAAATATAAAGATACAGACTCAGTAAAGGTATCTAAAAAGATGTTAGATATGGCAGGAGTAAAATATACTCAATACAAATCAAAGGGCGTAAAATTAGAATTAGATTTATAATAAAAACAAAAAATGAGGCGAAAAGGAATGTTCCTTTTTTGCCTCATTGCATTTTATTTGAATATACGGTATAATATTAGTATCTTACATAGAGGGGAGGTTTCCCAGGTGTTTGATTCTTTCGTGAGATTTTTTCACATAATGGAGAACATGTTTTCACGAGAGACTGCGATACTGATGGTCATCGCATTAATACTTGCAAGTATTTTAAGTGCAGTAAACGCAATAGGCGTGCGCGATAGCACTATAAAGAAAACAGGTAAAGATACGTGGACTATCTTTAAATATCGTTAAAACAAAAGATAAAGAAAACAAAAAAGGAGTTTAAATATAGAAAGAGGTATTTGAATTATATAATTCAAATACCTCTTTCACTATATAATTAAATTATTCCAATATATCTATTGTAAAAAGAGGTAAACTAGTATAAAATATGTAAGTACAAATAGAGATAATATTTGGAGGTAAACATGAAACTTGTAGATGAAAGTAATTTAGAAAAATATAATGAATTTTTAAAAAAACATGATAGATGTAATTTTCAACAATCAATAGAATGGGGAAAAGTAAAAGCACCTGCTTGGAAAAATGAAGTTGTTCTAGCAGAAGATAAAGACGGAAATATAATAGGTTCAATAAGTGTACTAATTAGAAAAATACCTATTTTCGGAAATTTAATGTATTCATCAAGAGGCCCTGTTTGCGACATACACAATAAAGAAGTACTAGAACAATTAACTAATGGGCTAAAAGAACTTGCAAAAAAATACAATGCATTTGTTCTAAAAATTGAGCCAGACATAAAAAGTGATGACCAAGAATTTAGAAAAATAGTTACAGAACTAAAATATAAAATAAAAGATGATGCTAAAAACTTTAGTGAAGAAATTCAACCAAGATATGTATTTAGACTAGACATAAAAGGAAAAACAGAAGATGAAATATTTAAAGCATTTCATCAAAAAACTAGATACAATGTAAGACTAGCAACAAAAAAAGGTGTGGTTGTAAAAGAAGGAACAAGAGAAGATTTAAAAGACTTCCACGAAATAATGAAAGTAACAGGAAAAAGAGATGACTTTATTATAAGACCATTGGAATACTTTCAAAAAATGTATGATGAATTAGGAAAAGACCATGTAAAACTTTTAATGGCATATTACGAGGACAAGCCAATATCACGGAATATTTGATATAGACTATGGAAACAAAGTATGGTATTTATATGGCGCAAGTAGCAACGAACATAGAAACTTAATGCCAAATTATTTATTACAATGGGAAGGAATAAAATATGCATTAAGCCAAGGAAAAGATGTTTATGATTTTAGAGGAGTTTCAGGAGTTTTAGACGAAACACATCCACAATATGGTTTATACAGATTTAAAAAAGGATTTAATGCAGAATTTACAGAATTTATTGGCGAAATATACTTTGACTTTAAACCATTTGTATACAAAACTTATAAAGTATCAGAAAAAATATTTAAAAAGACAAGAGGTTTTATAAGAAGATTAAAAGGAGAAGTTAAATGAAATCATTAATAATAAATAAAAATGATTTGAGACATAATATAAATGTAATAAAAAAACTAGCAAAAGTAGATATTCCAGACGACAATGGGAATGCTTATAAAATAATTGGAGTAGTAAAAGGAAATGGCTATGGATTAGGACTTATAGAGTATTCTAATTTCTTAATAGATAATGGAATAGAAACTTTAGCAATAGCAACGGTAGAAGAGGCAATAGAGCTAAGAAAAGCAGGAATAAAAGAAGATATATTAATGCTTTCTTCAACTAGTATAGAGTCAGAAATACAAGAACTAATAGATAACGACATAATACTAACAATAGGTTCAAAAGAATGTGCAGATATTGTAAATAAGCTAAGCAAGAAAACAGACAAAAAAATAAGAGCTCACATAAAAATAGATACAGGTTTTGGAAGATATGGCTTTATATACAGCGATATTAGAACAATAGTAGAAACAATAAAATCTTTAAAAGATGTTTCAATAGAAGGAATGTATTCACATTTTTCTTTGGCATATTACAAAAATAATAAATGGACAATAGAACAATTTAATAGGTTTATGGAAGTAGTAGAAGCATTAAAATTAAATGATATAAATATACAAACCTTGCATATTTGTAACTCACCAGCATTTTTAAATTACCCAAATATGCACTTAAATGGAGCTAGAATTGGTTCTGCATTTTTAGGAAGAGTAGATGCAGATATAAATGTAGGGCTTAAAAAAATAGGAAAATTAAAATGCAGTATAGAAGAAATAAAAACTGTTCCAAAAAATTTTAATATTGGATACTTAAATAGCTATAAAACTAAAAAAGAAACAAGAATTGCAATCGTGCAATTAGGCTATATAGAGGGCTTTAATATAGGTACAAGACAAGATATGTTTAGATTTGTAGATAAACTAAGAGGCCTATCACATAGTATAAAAAGCTTTTTTAGAAAACAAAACTTAAAAGTTACAATAAACGAAAAAAAATACAACATAATTGGAAAGTTAGGAATGTACCACATGGCAATTGATATTACAAGCAGTGATGTGAAAATAGGGGATTTTGCATATTTAGAGGTTAATCCATTATATATAGATAGCAAAATAGAAAGGAAGTATGTATAAAATGAAACAAAAGAAGATACCATTTTTTAAAAGACTAAAAAATGCAATAACCAATTTCGACGAATATCAAAAATTTTCCCAAGAAAAATTAGGAACAGCAATAAAGTACTTTTTAAAACTAATGCTTATATTTTCAATTTTAATTTCTGGATTTCTAACAGCAAGAATGTATAAAGAAATAGAAACAATTAAAACAAGCTTTGCAGAAGAATGCCCAGATTTTAGAATAGAAAACAATACATTACTAATAGAGGGAGAAAACAAAAAATACGAAAAAGACATTGGCTATGAAACTTTGGGGCTAATTGTTGATTCGGAAAATACAGACTTAACAGAAGAACAAAATGGTCAATATCAAAGAATAATAGCATTTTACAAAGACAGAATGGTTATGAAAACAATGGATACCAAAACAAGTATGACTTACGAAGACATTAGCAAAAATCAGAATATAAATGGACTTTCAAAGCAACAAATTTTGGACTATGCTAATAGTAATGAGATGTTAGTTATATATTCAATATTTTTTGTAGTAACAATTATATTCGTATTTATTGCATATTCAATACAAATCCTTTTAGATATTTTCTTATTATCAATAATAGGACTTATAATGAGTAAAATAGCCGCAGTAAAATTAAAATATAAAGAAGTATTTAATATGTCTATATATGCATTAACACTATCAATTGTTTTGTATTTAATATATATTTGTGTAAATATAAGTACCGGATTTACAATAAAATATTTTGATTTAGCATATCAGATTATTTCTTATATATACATTGTAACAGCAATATTAATGATTAAATCAGATTTAATCAAACAACAAATAGAAGTAGGCAGAATAATAGAAGAGCAAAAAAAGGTAAGAGAAGAAAAACAACAGGAAGATAACGAAGAAGAAAAACCAAAAGAAGACAAAAAAGAAAAGAAAGAGAAAAAAGAAAAAAAGGATAAAGAAGAAAAAGAACCAGAGCACCCAGAAGGAAGCCAAGCATAATAAAGAAGCAAAAGGAGAGTAAAAAAATGAAAGACAAACCAAAAAACAATGATAAACTACTATATTTAATTTTAGGAGTTATAACAGTAATTTGTGTAGTATTAATTACAATATTAACATTAAATAATGGAGCAGATGCAAAAGAAGACTTAGAATTGGCATACACAGATTTAATTAAAAAAATAGACAGCAAAGAAGTAGAAAAGGTAGAAATGACAGTTGGAAGCACTACTGTTAAAGTAAAACTAAAAAATGAAGAAAAAGAAAAAAAGACAATAGTTCCAAGTACACAAGCATTTATAGAACTAATACAAGAACAAGTAAAAAATAATAATGAAATAGAACTAATTCAAAAACCAGAAAATGCTTTGCTAAAAATTTCTCAAACATTAATTACATTTTTACCAACAATAATAGTATTAATACTATTCATATTGATATTTAAAATGCAAGGGCTTGGCGATAAAGGAAAAGTTTATGATGCAGAAAGCAACAAAGATACAAACACAACATTTAAAGATGTTGCAGGTTTGGACGAAGAAAAGAACGAATTAATAGAAGTAGTAGACTTTTTAAAAGAACCAAAAAAATTCCAAGAGATGGGTGCAAAAATACCAAGAGGAATACTTTTATGTGGAAAGCCAGGTACAGGTAAAACATTAATAGCAAAAGCAATTGCAGGAGAGGCAGGAGTACCATTTATATCTATGAGTGGTTCAGAATTTATAGAAATGTTTGCAGGTCTTGGAGCATCAAGAGTAAGAAAACTATTTGAAAAAGCAAAAAAAATAGCTCCATGTATTATATTTATAGACGAGATAGATGCAATAGGTGCAAGAAGAACAAATGCAAGTGGAGCAGAGAGCGAAAATAATCAAACACTAAATCAGTTACTAGTTGAAATGGACGGTTTTGATACAAACGAAACAGTTATAGTTCTTGCAGCAACAAACAGACCAGAAATGCTAGATAAAGCATTATTAAGACCAGGAAGATTTGATCGTCAAATTACAATAGCAGCACCAGATGCAAGAGGTAGAGAAGAAATATTAAAAATACATGGAAAAAATAAAAAATTTGCAGATGATATAGACCTAAAGAATATAGCAGAAGACACAGCAGGATTTACAGGAGCAGAACTTGCTAATGTGTTAAATGAAGCTGCAATTGTAGCAACAATAAATAAACACAAAAAAATACAGATGAGTGATTTAGAAGAGGCTGTAAAGAAAGTTACAGTCGGATTAGAAAAACATAGTAGAGTTATATCAGACAAGGATAAAAGACTAACAGCATATCACGAAGCAGGACACGCAATAGTTAGTAAATTCTTAGAAACACAAACAGATGTAAAAGAAGTTTCTATAATCCCAAGAGGACTTGCTGGTGGATACACAATGTATAAAACAAATGAAGACAAATACTATATATCAAAAACAGAAATGGAAGAAAAACTAATTGCACTTCTAGGTGGAAGAGCAGCAGAAAAAATAGCACTAAATGATATTTCAACAGGAGCAAGCAATGATATAGAAGTAGCAACAGAAATTGCAAAAGATATGGTTACAGTATATGGAATGAGCGATACAGTAGGACCAATATGCTTAAAACAAAAAGAACCTTATGAAAATAGAATTTTAGGAGAAAACATAGATGATGTAATAGGTGCAGAAGTAAAAAGAATGATAGATATAGCATACAAAAGAGCACAAGAAATAATACTTGCACACATGGATAAATTACAACAGGTAGCAGAAAGACTATTAGAAAAAGAAATTATCTCAGCAGAAGAATTTCAATCATTTTTTCAAGAATAGAACAATAAGAAAGACCGAGGAGTAAAATGCCCTCGGTCTAAAATTGTCAAAAAGGTTGGCAAATAGAGCGGTATGAATTAAAATAGAAGGAGAGAAGGAAGAAAATGGAAAAAATGGAACAAACCATCTATTTGTAATAATAGAAAAGGATAATTATGCAGTACCAAAAGAACCTAGAAAAACTTTTTTAATGTTCTTCTAGATTTATTTCTTTATTATTTAAATAGTTTAAAATGTCTGCATCTGTTTTAAATTTAAAAATTAATTTATAACTACACAATTCTTGAAATTTTTTATTAAACTTTTTATTTATTTCGTTTATTCCGTATTTACCGGTCACCAACAATAGGATAACCAATATATGCAAGATGTGCACGTATTTGATGAGTTCTTCCAGTGTGAAGAGTTACATCTAAGACAGAAGTATTACTACCTTTATTACGTTTAAGAACTTCATAAGAAGTAATTATTTTTCTATAACCAGTTTTAGGTTCAGGCGAAATATATACCATAGATTTTTTAGTATCTTTAAATAAATAAGCTGTTAAGGTTTCTTTATCTTTTTTAGGAATTCCATAAACAGTACATTTGTAGTGTTTTTCAATTTCTGACCCCTTAAACTTTTCTAAGATAATAGAAAGAGCTTCTTCATTTTTGGCAAATACTACTAAGCCAGTAGTATTTCTATCTAATCTGTGACAAGGCTCAATAAAGCTATATTTTTCCTTTAAAATGCTTGTTAAGTTTTTTTCAGAATTGTTAGAAACAACTTCAAGCTCGGCTGGTTTATTAACAATTAATATATTAGAATCTTCATATACCACGTCTAAATTAAAACTTTTAAACAAAAGTTCATCATTAATAAATAATGTAATTTCATCATTATAATGAACAGTAACATTTTCTGATACCTTAACATTATTTACTCTAATATCCTTTTTCCTTAAAGCTTTATAAATTGTATTTAAAGTTAACCCATCAAAACTATCCAACAAAAATGTATTTAATTTTTTACCATCATATTTTTTACTTACTAATACTTTTTTCATAACAGTATAATTATACAACAAAACATACAAAATAATCAAATAAATTCATTGACATGAATAAAAACAACATATAAAATAATATTTATAGAGGGACAATTATGTATGTCCTAAATAGAGAAAAAAGGAGAAATACAAATGAGAAAGCAAAATGGAATTACATTAGTTTCTATGGTAATAGCAATAGTTGTAATGCTAATATTGGCAGGAACTACAATTACTTTAAGTATAAATGGTACTCTATTTGGAAAAACCAAAGAGGCAACAGAAAAGGCAAAAGAACAATCCGGAGAAGAGGAAGAAATTGAAAATGATTTAAAACAAGCCACTTGCTCACATGAATGGACAGATTGGAAAATAGATGCAACTGAGAAAAATGGAGAAGCAAGATTTAAAAGACATAGAGAATGCTCAAAATGTGGAAAAAAACAATCATACATGCTAGGGGCATATATTATAAATTATAATCCAAGTATAGGAGAAAATGAAGAAAAAATTGAAACAACATATATTTCCGAAGGAGCAAAAACAGGTGGAACAAAAGAAAAAGACAGAACAACAGATGGAAGCTGGGGAAATGGATATGGAAATCAAGAATTTGCAGTAACAAGTATTGAGCTATGGAAAGTAATAGGAGAAACAGAAGATGATAAACTAATAATAATGAGTGATGACCCAGTAATGACTGTAGAGAATAAAAATTTTTGCTTATATAAGCAAGCCGGATATTTAAATGCGATAAGAGAATTAGACAAAATAAGTAGCATATATGGACAAGGAAAATATGCAGACAAAACTCTATACCCAGTAGGAAATGGAACAAAACGAGAATCAGGAGCAAGAAGCATAAGATTAGAGGATACTGGGTATAAAATAGAAACGCATACGTATGAAATAAAAGAAGACCAAAATGGAGAAAAAAGACTTCTCATGAATGGGGGAAATGCTAGAGTTCATATAGGAACTGCAAAAGCTAGATACTTTGACGAAAAGACTCAAGAATGGAAAAAACTAGAATATGGAGATGAACCAATAACATTTAGAGATGTTGAGGTTAGTGAATTTAATGAATATATAAATATAAATGGTAAACACATAACGGCAAATACAACATTACAAAATTCTAGTGGCAGTTGGCCAAATTGTTGGTTTGCAACTAAAACGAGTAATACATACTATAACTGTACATACGGAAGTTCAATATTTGCAGGAAGCAGGAGACATCCTGTTCAAATTGCAACATCTGATGCAGCATTTTCATATTGTGTTCAACCAATAGTAATTTTAAAAAATAATATAGACTATGAATACAACGAAGATACAAACACATATAAAATAAAAGGATATAAGTAAAACAAATAAAAGCTGTAGAAATGTACAAGTTATACATTTCTACAGTTTGTCGAAAAAAGAAGACTCATGCCAAAACATTTGTGTTGAAAAGCAAATGTAAATATGATATAAAATAAATATAAATCAAGCGATAAATTAAATTGCTAAAACAAATTTGTTTCTAAAAAATTAAATCTTAAAAATTTCCCAAAAAATAAATATTAAAAAATGCTCAATTATTGTAATCCAAATATTTGCTAATATCTATATATTACTAGACTAATTTTTTCAAAAGAATAATCAAGCAAAGAAAGAAGTGAGAAATATAGAACTAAAAAAAGTTGAAGAAGGTATTATACCTATTTATGAAAATGAATCAAATGAAAGATTAATTAATGGAAGAGAATTGCATAGCATCTTAAAAAGCAAAAGACAATTTGCTAACTGGATAAAACAAAGAATAGAACAGTACAGCTTTATAGAAAATAAGGAATATATCCGCTTTAACAATTTTGTTAAAGGGGATGAAAATGGCTATGGCAACAAAACTCAAATTGATTACTATTTAACTATAAATATGGCCAAGGAAATTTGCATGGTAGAGAATAGTGAAATAGGTAAAAAAATGAGATTATATTTTATAGAAGTAGAAAATAGATATCAAAACATAATAAAGAACCCATCAAATATATTTGATTTTATGAGATTAGCATTGGATGAGATAGAAAAGAATTCTAGTAAAATAGAAGAGGTTAAAGGATTAGCATTGAAAAATAGAACAGAAATAGAAAATTTAAAATCAAAAATAGACATCAAAATTCAAAAAAATTATTGCTTGGCATCAGATATTGCAGAACAATTAAAATTATACTCCGAAAATAAAATTCCTCATTCAAACTTAGTTGGGGCAATTGCTAGACAACTAGGATATAAAACATCTTTTAAGCACTATTATGAAGACAAATATATAGCTATAATAAAAGATATAAGTAAAAATGATTACTGGCAAGTGTATTTTAAACCAATAGCAGTAGAAGAAATAACAGAATGGTTTAATAAAAATAAAGACGAGATTTATTATGAAATACAATATGTAAAAAACACTAAAAACGGAAAAAATGGCGAGATAAAAGAAAGAGGATATAAAGTTGAAGATATATGCTACAAGATTTGTGATTCTTTTACAAAATAAAGTGCCAAATACCACAAAAATCCTTGCATTTTAAACTTTAGTATGCTAAAATAAATAGGTCAAATTGAAACGGAGGTAACAGAAAGTGGGAGTATTAAAAACGATATTAACAATAATTTATGTAATTATATCTTTAGTATTAATAGTAATTTGCTTAATGCAATCAAAAGATGATGAAGGAGCTTCAGGTGCAATAGTGGGTGGCAGTTCATCAAGCTTTTATGAGAAAAATAAAGGAAAAACAAGGGAAGGTATGCTAAAAAAATGGACAATAATTTTAGGAATTACTTTTGCAGTACTTTCAATAGGTTTATCATTAGTATATATGTTATAATACAAAAAAGCTAGAAAAAGTTTAAATTAATGAGAGAAAAAGAGATAATCTATTAAAAATGAGAAAATACGAGAAATAAAAGTTAAAAACATTCAAATTTTGAATTTGAATGTTTTTTTTATCATGGTATAATATTAATAGTCAAAGAAAGTCAAAGTCAAAAAGGAGTGGTAAAATGAGAATATCAGACATAATAGAAGATTTTATAAAAGACTTGTTTGATGATAACAATGAGTATATAGAAATACAAAGAAATGAACTTGCAGAAAAGTTTAATTGTGTACCATCACAAATAAACTATGTAATATCTACTAGATTTAGACCATCACAAGGATACTATGTAGAAAGCAAACGTGGTGGAGGAGGTCACATAAGAATTAAAAAAATAAATATTACAAAAAGCAATTATTTAATGCATATAATAACAAGTATGGGAGATACAATAACATCAAATGAAGTAGACATTTTTATTAGTAATTTCTTATCATACAATATTATAAATAAAACAGAAGCAAAATTATTAAAAGTAGCAACAAGTGATAATGTGCTTATAGTACCACAAGAATATAAAGACAAATTAAGAGCAAGTATTTTTAAAAACATGATACTTAATTTAGTAGAAGACGAAAATAGCAAATAAGTATTTTGATGTGCTTAATTTTAAAGGAGGGATAATTATGTTATGTCAAAATTGTAACAAAAATGAAGCAACAGTAAGATATACAGAAATAATAAATGGAGAAAAAAGAGAGGTAATGCTATGTGAAGAATGTAGCAGAGAATTAGGAATAGGTAATATGAACTTTAACATGCCAATAGACTTTTCTAGTTTCTTTGGAGATTTGTTAGAAGGTTATGAAGAGAATAGCTTTATGCCATTATTAACAGCAAACAAACAATTAAAATGTAATAATTGCAATATGACATTTGATGAATTTATGGAACAAGGAAAATTTGGCTGTGAAGAATGTTATGATGCGTTTTCTCCAAAAATTGATTCTATATTAAAAAGAATCCAAGGAAGCAATAGATATGCAGGAAGAAAATTAGTAGGCAATAAAGAAACAAAAATAGAATTTGAAGAAAAGCCAGAGAAAAAAGAAACAGAAAAAGAAAAATTGCAAAGAGAATTAAAAGAAGCAATAGAAAAGGAAAACTACGAAGAAGCAGCAAAAATTAGAGATAAGATAAAAGAATTGAAGGAGGAATAGAAAATGCTAAATTGGTATTTGCAATCAGGTAATGATAGTGATGTAGTATTAAGTACAAGAATAAGAACAGCAAGAAATATAAAAGGTTTTCCTTTTGTAAATAGATATACAAAAAAAGATGCTTTAAAAATAATAGAAATAGTAGAAGAAGCAGTAAATAGCTTAGGCTATGGACTAAAAGTAATAAAATTAAAAGACTTAGACGATGTAACTAAATTAAGCTTAGTAGAAAAGCATATTATAAGTCCAGAATTTGCATATAATAAGAATGAAATAGGAGCTATTGCAATAAATGATGACGAAAATATTTGTATAATGATTAATGAAGAAGATCACATAAGAATTCAAGTATTTTCAGCAGGACAAGAACTAAAAAATGCATTAAATCTAGAAATGGAAATAGATGAAAAATTAAGTAAGCTAATTCCATATTCTTATTCAGAAAAATATGGATTTTTAACAAGCTGTCCTACAAATGTAGGAACAGGTTTAAGAGGCTCTGTGATGGTTCATTTACCAGCGTTAACAAAAACAGGCAATATTAGAAAAGTGCTAGAAGTTGTAAATGGATTTGATATGAATATAAGAGGACTATATGGAGAAGGAAGCAAAGTTTCTGGTGACATATATCAGATTTCGAACAAGCAAACATTAGGAATTAGTGAAGAAGAAACAATAAAAAGCTTAAAAATTATTACAGATAAAGTAGTAGAACAAGAAAGACTAGCAAGAAAAATGCTTGGAAAGCAACAAATAGAACTAGAAGATAAAGTATATAGAGCATTTGGAGTACTTGCAAATGCTAAAAAAATATCATCAGAAGAATGTAACCAATTATTATCAGACGTAAAATTAGGAACAGATTTAGGGATAATAAAAGAGTTAAATGATTTAAAAATAAGAAAATTAGAAACATATACAAAACCTGCAAACTTGCAAAAGATTACAGGACAACCATTAGATGTGTATATGCGTGATATAAAAAGAGCAGAGATAATAAAACAAATTATAAAAGAAGAGTAAAAGGAGGGATTTTTATGACATATAAATTTACAAAAAAAGCTGAACAAGGTTTACAAATTGCAAATGATATAGCAATGCAATTAGGACATAATTATGTTGGAACAGAACATATATTATATGGTTTAGTAAAAGAAGATAGCGGGGTTGCAAGCAAAGTATTAGAAAACCAAAATGTGACTCCAGAAGCTGTATTAGAAAAAATAGAAGAATTAATAGGAGTTGGAGAACCAAATGAAAATAGTGCTATTGGATTTACTCCTAGAACAAAAAGAGTAATAGAAAATGCATTTAGAGAAGCAAGAAGATTGGGGTCAGAATGTATAGGAACAGAACATTTATTAATAGGAATTATGAGAGAAGCAGATAGCATAGCAGTAAGAATAATGCTAGATTTAAATGTAAATCCTCAAAAATTATATAATGAAATTGTAAAAGTTATAAATGATTATGAAACAGGAGATGAAAATAGTAAACAAAGCTCAAAATCAGGTAGTTTTAATTCAACTCCAACATTAAATCAATTTGGTGTAGACCTAACAAAACAAGCATCAGAAGGAAAATTAGACCCTGTAATTGGTAGAAAAAACGAAATTGATAGAATTATACAAATATTATCAAGAAGAACAAAAAACAACCCATGTTTAATAGGTGAACCAGGTGTTGGTAAAACAGCAGTTGTAGAAGGATTAGCAGAAAAAATAGTAGAAGGTGAAGTTCCAGAGAACTTAAAAGATAAAAGAGTTGTAACACTAGATATATCTGGAATGGTAGCAGGCGCTAAATATAGAGGTGACTTCGAAGAAAGAATTAAAAAAGCTTTAAAAGAAGTAAAAAAGGCTGGAGACGTTATATTGTTTATAGATGAAATCCATACAATAGTTGGAGCAGGTGCAGCAGAAGGAGCAATAGATGCAGCCAATATTTTAAAACCACTTTTAGCAAGGGGTGAAGTTCAAATTATAGGTGCAACTACTTTAAACGAATATAGAAAATATATAGAAAAAGATAGTGCACTAGAAAGAAGATTCCAACCAGTTACTGTTCAAGAACCAAGTATTGAAGATAGTATAAAAATATTAAAAGGCTTAAGAGATAAATATGAAGCTCATCACAATGTAAAAATAACTGATGAAGCAATAGAAGCAGCAGTTAAATTATCTAGCAGATATATAAATGATAGATTCTTGCCAGATAAAGCAATAGACTTAATTGATGAAGGCGCTTCAAAAGTAAGACTAAAAGTTCATACAGAACCAGAAAGTTTAAAGAAAATTCAAGAAAAAATTGACAAACTAGATGAAGAGAAAGAAGAAGCAATTCAAACACAGAACTTTGAAAAAGCAGCAGAGCTAAGAGATAAAGAACAAAAAGAAAAAGAAAAACTTGAAAAAGAGAAAAAAGCATGGGAAGATAAAAATAGAAAAGATATAAGAAATATAACTGCAGAAGATATTGCAGAAGTAATTGCAAGTAGTACAGGTATTCCAGCACAAAAAATTAGTCAAGATGAAAATGAAAAATTAAGGAATTTAGAGCAAAGCTTGCATAAAAGAGTAATAGGGCAAGATGAAGCCGTACAGGCTGTTGCAAAAGCAATAAAAAGAGGTAGAGTAGGACTAAAAGATCCTAACAGACCAATAGGTTCATTCTTATTTCTAGGACCAACTGGTGTTGGTAAAACAGAACTTGCAAAAGCTATTTCAGAAAACTTATTTGGAGATGAAAATGCAATTATAAGAGTAGATATGTCAGAATATATGGAAAGCCATTCAACTTCTAAAATGATAGGTTCACCTCCAGGTTATGTTGGATTTGATGATGGTGGTGGATTAACAGAAAAAATAAGAAGAAAACCATATTCTGTAATACTATTTGATGAAATTGAAAAAGCACATCCAGATGTTTTGAATATGCTATTACAAATACTAGATGATGGTAGACTTACAGACTCACATGGTAGAACTGTAAACTTTAAGAACTGTGTAATTATAATGACATCAAATATAGGAGCTAGACTAATAACAGATAAAAAAGCATTAGGATTTTCTGGTGGAGAAGAAAAAGAACAAGCAGAGAAAAAGGAATATGAAGATATTAAAAAAGAAGTAATAGCAGAAGTTAAAAAGACATTTAGACCAGAATTTATAAACCGTGTAGACGAAATTATAGTATTCCATAAACTAACAGAAAAAGAATTAATTCAAATAGTTGACATTATGCTAGAAAAAATAAAAACAAGATTACTAGAAAAAGACATAAAAATAGAAGTAGATAAATCAGCAAAAGATTTAGTAATCAAAAAAGGAACAGATACAAACTACGGTGCAAGACCATTAAGAAGAGCAATACAAACAATAATAGAAGACAAACTAGCAGAAGAAATTCTAGATGGAAACCTAAAAGCAGGAGACACTGCAAAACTAACAGCCAAAGACGATACAATACAAGTAAAAGTAAAAGTTAAAAAATAAATTCAAACCTATTTTTGGTGAAAAAGGGGTCTGACCCCTTTTTCACCAAAAAAATTAAATTATACTGGATTTACATGGATAATGGCATTAGATACGTTATCCAATTTTTTTATGTCTTTTTCTAAGCTGTCAGCTAATTTATGGCTAGCAAATGTAGACAAGTTTCCATCTACTGTAATTGTTAAAATAATAATATATTTATAACCAGATGGGGTAGAATATAAATTTTCTACACTTTTAATTTCTTTATAATTACGTACTAAATTTAGAATAGTGTCTTGTGTAGATTCGTCTACCGAAATATCCATAAGAACATTGTAGCTTTCTATAAATATTTTAATTCCACAATAGCAAATCCATATAGCAATTCCAATACCTACAAGGCTATCAACCCAATAAATTCCTTGCGAAGCAAATAAAATTGAAACTAATGTAAAAGAAGTAACTATACAATCATTAAAGTGGTCTTTAGCATTTGCTTTTAAAAGGATGTTATTGAATTTTCTAAAAGCTTTATTTGTATAAAGATAAAGCAAGGCTTTGGTTATAATAGTTACAATACAAACAATTACCAGATAAAGAGAAAAGGTTAACTCATTTTTAAAAATAAGAGAAGTAATTGAATCTATTAATAGCTTTATTGATACTGCAATCATAGAAATACTTATTAGTAAAGAAAATATATATTCCGATTTTCCGTGCCCAAAATTGTGGTCACTATCGCCAGGTTTACTAGCAATTTTATTTCCAATAAAGGTCATAAGAGAGGCAAAAATGTCGCCTGCACTGTTTACGCTATCTGCTATCATGGCTTGACTTCCACTAATAAATCCAACAGTAGCTTTAATTACTAATAAAAATATATTTCCAAAAATTCCGAAAACACCAGCTTTTTTAGTAGCTGTAAATCTATCCATAAAATCACCTAACTATAAGATAAATTGTAATTTAACTAAAATATTTTTCTAATTATAACACTATAAAAAAATAAAATCTATAATGTTTGCCAAATATGGTACAATGTGGTATAATAATTTTATACTTATGAAAAGAGGGTGCACAAATGATTCTTTTAGTATTAATATATGTACTAATAGTTATAATATTTGCATTAGTTTTATTTGCAATAGCACAAATAAAATTAGCAGGAATAAATGTAAAAGACTTTTGGGGCTTTATAGAAGCAAACCAAATGTTAGATAAATTATATAGATTTGCCAAAAAATACGAAAGATTATCTTCACAAGAACAATTAATATTCCTTACAGAAGCCGAAAAAGTTTTTGACGCTTTTGGCAAAGTTCCAGATATGTTATGGGAAGATGAATATCAAAAATATATGGACGTTTTAGACAAATACAAAGATATAAAAGTTATGAGATGGTCACAAAATTAAAAATATGAAAAAGGGAAATTTTAGGTTTCTCTTTTTTTATTTTGAGCATAATATATAAAGAGATGAAAAATAAGGGGAAATTTTTATGCAAAAAATTAGATATTTTGACCATGCTGCAACCACTCCAGTAAAAGAAGAAGTACTAAAAGAAATGTTACCATATTTTAGCATAGAATTTGGTAATCCATCTTCTATATATACTTATCGGAAGAAGAGCAAAAAGAGCATTGGAAGAAGCAAGAGCAAGAGTTGCAAAAGCTATTGGATCCAAAAATAAAGAAGTATACTTTACAAGTGGTGGAAGCGAAAGTGATAATATTGCAGTAAAAGGAGTTGCATTGGCAAATAAAGAAAAAGGCAATCATATAATAACAACTAAAATTGAACATCCAGCAATATTAAATACTTGCAGAGCATTAGAAAGACAAGGCTTTGATGTAACATATTTAAATGTTAATAAAGAGGGGCTAATTGATTTAAAAGAACTAGAAGAAGCAATTACAGAAAAAACAATTCTAATAAGTATAATGTTTGCAAACAATGAAATTGGAACAATAGAGCCAATAGAACAAATAGGAAGGATTGCAAAAGAACATAGAATCATATTTCATACAGATAGTGTTCAAGCAATAGGAAATGTAAAAATAGATGTAAATAAAATGAATATAGATTTGCTTTCTATGTCATCACATAAATTCTATGGACCTAAAGGCGTTGGGGCATTATATATAAGAGAAGGAATTAAGTGTAATAAATTGCAAGATGGAGGACACCAAGAAAGAGAATTAAGAGCTGGAACAGAAAATGTTGCAGGAATTGTAGGAATGGGCAAAGCCATTGAAATAGCATATAGAGATTTTGACGAATATAATGAAAAACTAACAAATTTAAGAAATTATTATATATCGGAGATACAAAATAAAATACCAAATATAAAAGTAAATGGAGGAATGGAGCATAGACTTCCAGGTAATGCAAATATATCATTTAAAGAAGTTGACGGAGAAGAACTATTACTAAATTTAGATAATTATGGAATATGTGCATCAAGTGGCTCTGCTTGTTCAACAGGACAAAGCACACCATCACATGTTTTGTTAGCAATAGGAGTTCCAAGTAGCATGGCTTATGGGGCTTTGAGAACAACTTTTGGAGAAGAAAACACTAAAGATGATGTAGATTATTTAGTAGAAAAATTAAAAGAAACAGTAGAAAAACTAAGAAGCTAAGTATTAAACTCTTAGCTTCTTTATTTCTTTTATTTCATTAAATAATTCATTAATTTTTTCTTTTCTCTTTGCTAGTGCTGTTTTATATTCTTCTAGAACATTTTTATAATTTTCAAAGTTTTCACCATCTTCAAATAGGTATTTCATACCTGCACGGAAGTACTCTTTTTTATTCTCATTTTTTGCATTTTGCATTTTTTCATTAAATTTATCAATTTCTTCTAATCGTTTAATTTGAGAAGATAGATGTTTTGTGTAATCAAAAATACCACTAATTTCATAATTAGTATCATCAATAATTACTTTAAACAGGCATTTTAAAGCTTTTTTATTTATTTTTCCAGAGTTAGCATCATTAACTAACATTTTTAAGGTTTCTGAAATACCAACGTGGCTTTTATATTGCCTTTTAGAGGCAATAGCGTCAAACTCGTCTGCAACTCTAATTATTTGCCCTTCCAATGGAATATCTTTACCTGTTAGTCCTTTTGGGTAGCCTGATCCGTTTAATGCTTCATGATGATATATCGGACCGGCAGAATAAGGACGAAGCTTAAGATCATCCATACACATTTTATAGCCTAAAGTAGTATGCTTTTTCATAATTTCAAATTCCTCATCTGTTAAATCACTAGTCTTTTGCAAAATAGCTGGAGGAATAAACATCTTTCCAATATCGTGTAAATATGCACACATTGTGCAGTATACAGTAAAAGCATTATTTAGTCTCATATACTCACATAATCTGCAAGTTAAATTTGCAACATTTTCCGAATGGACTCTTGTAAAAGCATCTAAGCTATCAAGCATTCCAAGTTGATATCTCATGCTTTCATTTAAATTATATGATTTTAAGCTAGTCTTACTATAAAAATCTAATTTTTCTTTCATTGGTATCTCCTAAAATTAAATACAATTTGTAACTTAATTTTATATTAATAAAAAGAAGAGGTCAATAGAAATAAAATAAAAATTCTTGATTTAGAATTGAAAACACTTCATTTTCCAAATCAAGAAAATTCTTAAATATCCATTTGGCTACTTAAAAAACCAGCAGCTGACTGTACAACTTTTAGCTCAATATCTCCCATTTTTGTATTTTGTTCTTTGGAAAGTAAAATTACGCTACCGTATTACATCTCCATCAGATATTATTGGATAAATAACTTGTGAATTAAATCTTCGTTCCTTATTATCATTTTGCGTTATAGGCAAAGCTATTTCATTGTTTTCTTTACTTGTATATATTTGTTTATTTTCCATTACTTTTTCTAATTCAGGACTTAAAGATTGCTCTAAAAATTCCTTTTTTGAGCCACCAGATACTGCAATTACAGAATCTTTATCTGTAATACAAGCAATATGACCAGTAGTTTTAGAAAGTGTTTCTGCATAACCAGTTGCAAATTCAGAAAGTTCTCCTATTGGCGAATACTTTTTCAATATTACTTCGCCTTCTTTATCTGTAAAGATTTCTAGTGGGTCACCTTCTTTTATACGTAAAGTTCTTCTTATTTCTTTAGGAATAACAATTCTTCCTAAATCGTCTATTCTTCTTACTACACCTGTTGCTTTCAAAAATCTCCCTCCTTTTATAACAATTTGAATTAAGCTTATTATTTGTTAAATTGTTAAAAATATGCATAAAATTGACAAAATATAAAAAAATACAAATTTCAATTTGTTTACGAAATCCCTTGTAAATGTTAAAAAAAATTTATATAATAGTAAACAGACGTATAATAGGGGGAATTTGATGAAAACAATAGATTTAAAAGAAACATATTTAAAATTTTTTGAAAGCAAAGGACACAAAATTATCCCAAGCGCACAAATAATACCAGAAAATGATCCAACTTGTTTATTTAACACAGCAGGAATGCAACCATTAGTGCCGTACTTAAAAGGAGAACCGCATCCAGAAGGAAAAAGATTAGTAGATGTTCAAAAATGCTTTAGAACAAATGACTTAGATGCAATAGGAGATACTACACATCACACATTTTTTGAAATGCTTGGAAATTGGTCTTTGGGAGATTACTTTAAAAAAGAATCAATTTCATGGAGTTTTGAATTTCTAACAAAAGAGTTAGAAATCCCAGTAGAGAAATTAGCCGTAACAGTTTTTAAAGGAAATGATATAGTTCCAGCAGATACAGAGTCAGCAGAAATATGGGAAAGCCTAGGAATAAATAAAAACAAAATTGCGTACTTAGAAGATGAGAATAACTGGTGGCCTAATATGGAACTTTTAGGACCTTGTGGACCTGATACAGAGATATTTTACTGGAGAAGTGAAAAACCAGTTCCAGAAAAATTTGACCCAGAAGACGAAACATGGGTAGAAATTTGGAATAATGTTTTTATGCAATACAATCATGAACAAGATGGAACTTTCACACCATTAAAAAATAAAAATGTTGATACAGGTTTAGGAGTAGAGAGGGTAACAGCAATTCTAGAGGGACTTACAGATAATTATAAATCTTCTGTATGGAGAGAAATTATACAAAAAATTGAAGAGATTTCAGGACTATCTTATGACAATGAAGAGTATACAAGAAGCATGAGAATAATTGCAGACCACATAAGAGCAATAGTAATAATTGCAGGTGATGATGCAGGAATAAAACCATCTAATACAGACCAAGGATACATTTTAAGAAGATTAATTAGAAGAACAATTAGATATGCAAAGAAATTAAACATTGATATTAATAGCGATTGGGAACAACAATTAGCAGAATTAATAATTAATAAATATTCAAAATATTATGGCGAACTAGAAAGAAATAGAAACGATATTTTAGAAACTTTAAAAAATGAGAAAATCAAATTTAATAGAACACTAGAACATGGATTAAAAGAATTTGAAAAAGTTGTAAGAAATATAGAGGGAGATACAATAAACAAAGACATTGCTTTTAGATTATATGATACATTTGGATTCCCAATTGAACTTACAGAAGAACTAGCAGGAGAGTTAGGGTTAAAAGTTGATACAGAAGGATTTAAACAAAAATTTGCAGAACACCAAGAAAAATCAAGACAAGGGTCAACTGGTAAATTTAAAGGTGGACTTGCTTCAACAGGAGAAATGGAAACAAAATATCATACAGCTACACACCTTTTAAATGCAGCATTAAAAAAAGTTTTAGGACCTCATGTTCATCAAAAAGGAAGCAATATTACAGCAGAAAGAATGAGATTTGACTTTTCACATCCTGCAAAAATGACAGATGAAGAGAAAAAACAAGCAGAAGACTTAGTTAATGAATATATAAAAATGGCAATACCAGTAGAAAAACTAGAAATGAAAAAAGAAGATGCATTAAAAATGGGAGCAGAAGCAATGTTTATAGATAAATATGGAGATATAGTTTCTGTATACAAAATAGGAGATGTTTCACTTGAATTATGTGGAGGCCCTCACGTAAAAAATACAAGTGAATTAGGTCATTTTAAAATTAAAAAAGAAGAGGCATCATCAGCAGGAGTAAGACGTATAAAAGCAATATTAGAGTAGTAAGGAGAAAAATAAAATGGAAGATTGTATTTTTTGCAAAATAATAAAAGGAGAAATTCCTTCAAACAAAGTATATGAGGACGATGAAATATTAGCATTTAGAGATATAAATCCAGTAGCACCAGTTCATATATTAGTAATCCCTAAAAAACATATAAGCTATGTAACAGAATTACAAAAAGAAGATGAAGCTTTAGTTGGAAAAATATATTCAGTAATAAATAAAATAGCTAAAGAAGAAGGCATAGACGAAAAAGGATTTAGAATAGTTGTAAATTGTAAAGAAGATGGTGGACAAGAAGTACCACATTTACATTTTCATATAATAGGTGGAAAAAAACTAGGAGTAAAAATTTGTAATTAAAAATGTGTCAAATTACACAAAAATGTGTTATAATATACTTATATAATATGTTTGGGAGGTGCAATTATGTCAGCAAATAAATATGGAAACACTTTAACAGTAATTTTAGTAATAATAGTAATAGCAGTAATTGTTGGAGCAGGAGTATTGCTTTACACTTATGTTATAAAGCCACATAATAAAGAAAAAGAAGCCGCACAAGCAATTATAGAGTTCGACAAAACAATAAAAGAAGATAATAATAACCAACAAGATAATAATAACGAAAAGATAAATTTAGATGATTTTGCAAATACAATAGATCAATCAAAACCATCAGGAACAACTGGAAGCAAAAAAGTATATTATCAAAACTTTGCAATGTTAGGATACATAACAATTCCAAAAACAGGGGTTAAATTACCAATTCTAGAAGAAACAACACCAAAAGCATTAGAAACATCTGTTGCAATATTATATCCAAGCAATGCACAACTAAATGAACCAGGAAACATAGTAATAATTGGACACAATTACAGAAATGGAAAACTTTTTTCTAATAACAAAAAACTATCAGCAGGTGATAAAGTAATAATAAAAGATACAACAGGAAGAGAATTAACATACATAATATATCAAAAGTTTGAAGCAGAATCAAATGATGCAAGTTTCTATAACAGAAATACAAATGGGGTCCCAGAAATAACATTATCTACATGTACAGATAATGGAAAGAAAAGAACAATTATTTTTGCAAAAGCAGAATAAAAAATATGCACTAATTACTAGTGCATATTTTTTTTATTGGCTGGGGTGGGAGGATTCGAACCGCCGCATGCCAGAGTCAAAGTCTGGTGCCTTACCGCTTGGCTACACCCCAATGTAAATTTATGATGGGGTGGAAGATGGGACTCGAACCCACGGCCTCTGGTGCCACAAACCAGCGCTCTAACCAACTGAGCTACATCCACCGTTTTTAGTCACGAATAATATTGTAAATAATTTTTTGCGATTTGTCAATGGTTTATTAAAAAATTGTTAAAATATATGTACAAACTAGACATTTTTATTAAAATAGATTAGAATATATAAAGATAAAATATAACAAACAGGAGGTAACCAATATGAATATATGGCATGATATAGACTCAGAAAGAATAAAACCAAAAGATTTTATATCAGTTATTGAAATAACAAAAGGTGGAAAAAATAAATACGAATTAGACAAAGAAACTGGACTCCTAAGATTAGATAGAGTTTTATATACGGCAACTCATTATCCTGCAAATTATGGCTTTATACCAAGAACTTATGCAGATGACAATGATCCGTTAGACGTTTTAGTACTATGTCAAGAAAACATAGATCCAATGACATTAGTAGAATGTTACCCAATAGGTGTAATTACAATGATAGATTCAGAACAAAATGATGAAAAAATTATTGCAGTTGCAAAAAAAGACCCATTTTTAAATGTATATAAAGATATAAAAGACTTACCAAGTCATATATCTTCTGAAATAATGCACTTTTTCGAAGTGTATAAACAACTAGAAGAAAAACAAACAGTAGTAGAAAAAGTTTTGGGAAGAGAAGAAGCAGAAGCAATTATAGAAAAAGCAATAAAAAATTATAAGGAGAAATTTGAAAATTAGGAGATTAAAAAACAATGATTGAAAGAATAATATTTAGTTTAGTTTCATTTTTGCTTTTTGCGTACATATTTCTATTTAAAATGATGAAAAAGAATGACACAACATATTTAGTAATATTACTATTTCAAGCTATAGGAATATTAATGAATCTAATAAGGATACTTTTTGATAGCTTAAATGGATTTGTAAGCATAGCTATAATGTATGTATTCTCTATAATAGTTCCAGCAATAGTATTTTATCTTGAATATAAAAAAATAAATTGCAGTGAATGGATACAAATAGTGTTAGCAAAGCTATATATATTGTTTGGTAAAAATAAAAAAGCAAAAGATGTTTTGATAAATGTAATTAGTAAATATGATAAAAGTTATACAGCACATAAAATGCTTGCACAAATATATGAAAATGAAGGCGGAATGAGAAAGGCAATAGATGAGTACGTAAAGACCTTAGATTTAAAGCCAAGTGACTATATAACATATTTTAAAATATCTGTATTATTAAAAGAACTAGGCAAAAAAGATGAAGCAATTCAAATGCTTAAAACATTAGTTGCTAAAAGACCTGAGTTAAAAGAAGCAAATAAAATGCTTGCAGATTTACTTTTAGAAGATAAAAAATATAAACAAGCAATAACAATATATGTTCAAGCTATAAAATATGATCCTAATGATGCGAGCTTATATTATAATCTAGGGGTTGCATATAGCAGAATGAATGAATTTTCACTTGCAAAAGAATGTTACAAAAAGACTACGGAAATAGACTCAGGAAATTATAATGCCTTTTATAGACTAGGCCAAATATCTTTGCTATATAGAGATATTGAAGCAGCAGAAAGATATTTTTTAGAAAGTATTTATGGAGAGACAGAAACAAAATCATATTATCAACTTGCAAAAATATATATGCTTAAAAATAATAAAACTAAAGCTGCAACTAATATAAATGCAGCAATACAAATGGATTATGCATATTATAAAATTGCTATTGATGAACCGATTTTTTTACCAATAAAACAATTGATAATTAAACCAACAGAAGAGAACAAACCAGAGATAAAGGAGAGCGAACAAGAAAAAGAGATTTCTGAATACTTAGATGACACATATAATTTAACAAAATATTTAGATATAAAAAAGAATAAATAAAAAATAATGTAAATATATATTATTAAACAAAACAAAAGAAAGAGGGAAAATAAATGACAATATTACAAGCAATTATATTAGGAATAGTACAAGGATTAACAGAACTTTTACCAATTTCAAGTTCTGCTCACTTAAATTTAATACCATGGATTTTTAATTGGAGTATACCAGATTCGTTTGACGTAGCCTTACATTTTGGAACACTTTTAGCAATAGGAATATTTTTCTTTAAAGATTGGGTAAACCTTATAAAAGGTGGATTTAATCAAGTGGTTAAAAAGAAAAAAACACAAGAGGGAAGAATGTTTTGGTATATAGTTTTAGCAACATTACCAGGTGGAATAATTGGATTCATCTTAGATCACTTTTTACAAGATTATTTAACAAAACCAATAATTATAGCAATAGCATTAATTGTAATGGGAATTATTTTATACTTAGTAGATAAAAATTGTAAGTCAAAAACCGATTATGAAGACATGACATTAAAACAAACATTTTTAATAGGATTATCACAATGTTTAGCATTTATACCAGGTGTATCACGTTCTGGGGTAACAATGACAGCTGGAAGAATAATGGGAGTAAAAAGGGAAGCAACAGCTAAATACTCTTTTATGCTATCTGCTCCAATAGTTCTTGCTGCAACAGTTTTTAAACTAGGAGATTTTATAGACTTTTTTGCTGTAGCAGATTTAACAGGAATAATAGCTTTTATTCTTGGCGTGTTATTTAGTTTTGCAGTTGGAATTTTAGTAATAAAATTCTTGCTAGAATACTTGAAAAAAGGAAGCTTTAAAATATTTGCTATTTATAGAATTATAATAGGACTAATAGTTATAGCAATATGTATAATAAGATAAAAAACAAAAAAGCCTCGAAGATAAACTTCTTCGAGGTTGTTTGTTTAATTAGCTTACTTTAGTAAAATCTTTCTTCCTATTTCTGTAACGGTTCCTGCACCAACAGTTAAAATTATATCATTTGGGCAAGCACGTTCTTTAACATATTTAACAATATCATCAAAATCGGAAATATACACAGCTTCTTTTCCAAGTGATTTAATTTTATTTACTAAATCCATAGAAGAAATTCCGTAATCATTGCTTTCTCGTGCTGCATATATATCAGTAATTATAACATTATCAAAATTTGTTAAAACTTTTGCAAAATCATCTAAAAGGTTTTTGGTTCTGCTATATGTATGTGGTTGAAAAATTATCCAAGACTGACGATATGTTTTATTTTTTAAAGCTTTTGCTGTAGCCAAAATTTCACTAGGGTGATGTGCATAATCATCAAATACGCTAATGTTCTCGTAAGAACCAACAAGTTCAAACCTTCTGTTAGCTCCTGTAAAGCTTAATAGAGCAGATTTTATAATGTGTTTTGGAATTCCATATTGTGAACAAAGTGCAATACAAGCAAGAGCATTAGAAACGTTATGCATACCAGGAACAGATAATTTCATTTCTGAATAGAAATTATTGTTGTAATACACATCAAATTTGGCAAATCCATTTTTATCAAAAGAAATATTTCTTCCAACAAAGTTTGCTTTGTCATTTTTTATGCCATAAGTAACAAACTTAGCATCTGTATAATTTCTTAAATCAAAGCAATTTTTGTCATCTGCATTTGCAACAAGTAATCCATCAAAAGGAAGAATTGCTACATATTTTCTAAATGCATTAACAATGTTTTCAAAATTTTTAAAATAATCTAAATGATCATTATCAATATTTAAAACAACTGCAGATTTTGGACTGAATTTTAGAAAACTTTCTACATATTCGCAAGCTTCTAAAACAAAATATTCGCTATTTCCAACTCTGTTATTACCGTTAATTTGTTTTAATATTGCACCAACTTGAATAGTAGGGTCAAGACCTGCTTCTATAAAACATAAAGAAATCATAGAAGTAGTAGTTGTTTTTCCGTGAGTTCCAGATATACCAATTGTATTTTTATAAATTCTAGTTAAATAGCCAACAAACTCACATCTTTCAACAATTTCTATATTATTTTTTCTAGCCTCTAAAAGCTCTGGGTCATCTTGTTTTACTGCGGCAGAGTATACAACTAAATCTGCTTGAGAAACTAATTTTGTATCATGACCAATTGTTATAAAAATTCCGTGACTAGATAATCTATCTGTTATTTTTGATCTGGTGATATCAGAACCAGTAACAAATATGCCAAAGTTATGTAATATTTCAGCAATGCCACTCATACTAATTCCGCCAATTCCAATTATATGAACATGTTTATACTTTTTTAAACTATCTATATTATTATTATAATTTATCATTTTACTATACAACACCTTTCTACAATAAAGGATTATACATTTAAATTAAAAAAAATTCAATAACTTAACGTAAAATTATAATTTATATTACTATATGAAAAAAACAAAAAAATGTGAACAAAAAATATTTAAAACAATATTGTAAAATAAAGAAGGAAAAAAAATCTTTTTGGCGAATAATTAAATTGTACATAGAAAAAATATAGTATATGTACAAAATTATATAAACATTGGAAGGCGGTGCACATAAATGCAAATAACAGACGTACGTTTAAGAAAAGTAAATTCAGAAAACAGAATGAAAGCTGTTGCTTCTGTAACATTCGATAATGAATTCGTAATTCATGACATTAAAGTTATCGAAAGCCAAAATGGATTATTTATAGCTATGCCAAGTAGAAAAACTCCAAACGGAGAATTTAAAGATATAGCTCATCCAATTAATGCTGAAACAAGGGAGAAAATTCAAAAAGCTATTTTAGAAGCTTATGAAGCTCCAGAAGCAGAAGAAGCTAGTGAAGAATCAGCAGAATAAAATAAATAAAGAAACATCTCTTTTTCGAGAGATGTTTTTTTTGCTTAAAATCAAATAAATTTCTTGCTATTTTTTTAAATATATTGTATGATATTATAAGTGAAAAAGGAAAAAATAGGAGGAGCAAAATATAATGAAAAAATTAGTAGCAACTTTATTAATAATATTATTATTTTTGTCATTTGGAACAGTGTTTGCTGTAGAGGAAAGAAACATAATGGAAACAAATACAGCAAGCCAAATAATAGAAGAAAGTGAAAAAGTAAATGATGAGATGGATGAATATACAAGAAAATATGGTTCACCAGAATATGGGACAACAGCATTTATATTAAACAAAGTTAGATTATACAGTATACCACTTTGCTTTATAGGAATAGTAATGGGTGCACTTTATCAATATGTGCTAGGAACTAGAAGACTAGATATGAAACATAAAGGATTTGGAATAATAATAGCATCTGTTACAATACTTGTAATTTGCCAAGTATTACCACTTATATTTGCAATAGTAGTAAGAGGATGGCGTTAATAATTAGAAAAACATACGAATTAAGATAAATTTGGAGGTTAAATGGCATGAAGGTTTTATTTGCAGTAAATGATGATAATGTTTCGGATAAAATAATTAAAGAATATCAAAAACAATATAAAGAAATTTTGTCATACAAAAATGTATATTACTTTAATGCAATTCTAAAAGAATTACAAAAAGATAAAACTTATGATAGAGTAGTTATAAGTGAAGATTTGGAACCATTTGCAAACAATAACTATGATACAATAGATAAATTCTTGTTTGAAAAACTAGATAATATAAGCGATGAAGCAATAGATGAAGAGGGAAATAACACAGATATAATATTAATTTGTGCAGACAGAAGAACAAAATCGGATGAAATGCTAGTTAAATTATTTGGACTTGGAATTTATAATGCAATAATTGGACAAGATAGAAGCATAAATGAAGTATGCAAATTAATAAATAAACCAAGAACTAAAAGAGATGCAAAACAATATTATAAAATTGAATCTGATAGTGTAAACTATCAACCAGAAAACGAGAACAATGTTAGTGAAGTAGAAATACAAAACATATTAGAGCATTACAGAAGACTTGGAAAAAACGAAGAGAAGTATGTAGATAGCTTTAATAATATTGTTTCTCAATATAATGATACTCAATTAAAAATAATAATAAGATATTTACCAATGGGAGTAAAAGCAGTTTTAGAGGAGAAATCTCCAAAATATCAACAATTAATGGCTTTTCAACCTAAATCAGGTACAAGCAATGTACCACAAAGACAAGTACAACAAAAAACAAACAGTGCGATAAAAGAGAAACTAATAAGTGAAGAATCAGAAAAAGCAAAAATTTCAAAACCTATTGTTATACCACAAAGTGTTAACAAATCAACTGTTAAGAGATTAATAAAAGAAAAACCACAGCAACCACTAGAACCATTAGAGACAATAGAAAATGTAGAAGAACCAGAAGAATTAGAAAATAATGAAGTAATCTCAGAAGAAGTAGTAGAAAAACCAAAAAGAGGTAGAGGCAGACCTAAAAAAGTTGTACCAGTAGAGTTGCAACAACCAGAAAAACCAAAAAGGGGTAGAGGTAGACCTCCAAAAAATCCAGTTCAAAATGTAGTTCAAGAAGAAAAAAAAGAAGATTCTGATGATGAATTAATAGATTTATTTAACTTAGATGACGATTTAAGTGACAACAATAAAAAAACAAATGTAGCAGAAACACAACAAGAAGAACCAATAGATTTATTTGATTTAGGAAACAACGACGAAGATGATGATGCGTTTGATTTATCTACTCTAGACAAAGATGATGACGAAGATGATGCATTTGACTTATCTGCGTTAAATAATAGTAATGATGATAATGAAGAAGAAGCTTTTGATTTATCAACATTAGAAAGTGATGATGACCAAACGAGTAACAAGGAAGACGAAATAGATTTGTTTAACTTGGGAGGAGAAGAAGAAAAACCACAACAAAATCAATACAGCAAACCACAAGAAGAAAATTTAGTACAAACATCATACAAACCAACTAATGCTGAATTTAATTCTTTAATAACAAAAGATAAAAAAGTAGTAGCATTTGTTGGAACAACAAAAAATGGAACATCATTTATTGTAAACAATGTAGCTGAGATGTTATCAAGTACTGGAATATCAACAGCAGTATTGGATATGTCAAAGAATAAAAATGCATATTATATATATACAAACAACGAAGAACAATTAATGACAACAGCAAAAAACAGTATATATAAACTAAGAAGTGGAGTGGCAGAAGGCGTTAGAGTAAATAAAAACTTATCAATATTTACTAGCCTTCCAGAAGAGCAAAATGATTATTCAGATGCAGAAACTATATTAAGCACATTGTTAAAAAACTTTTCTGTAGTATTAATAGATTGCGATTTTGATACTCCAATGGAATATTTTGATAAAGCACAAGAAGTGTATTTAGTACAAAGTATGGATGTTTTAACAATGCAACCTTTAACAGCTTTTTTAAGAAATTTACAATCTAAAAACATATTAAGACAAGAAAAATTAAAAATAGTAATTAATAAAAGCGTAAAGATTAAAAGTGTTAGTGTAAAAAGATTAATAGAGGGAATATCTAATTATAATGATCCATCAATGACATACATGAAAGAATTATTTAATCCTGAAAAAATATCATTTTGCGAAGTACCATTTGAAACTCCAAACTATATTAAATATTTAGATTCAATGATAAATTGTTCTATAACATTAAATGGCTACACAAAAACATTGATGATGGCTTTAAAAGAACTAGCAGGAATGGTATATCCGCTAATTAATAGACAAACATATTCGCCAAGAGGGAACCAATATAAAGACAATTTCTCAAGCAATGTAAATAGTACACTAAACAAAATGAAAAGCAAATATCAACAATAACTTATGAGGTGATAACTTGAATCCTATTTTATTAGCAATAGTATTATTAATAATAATTATAATAGCACTAGTAATGTATAATTTATCTATAAGTAAAAAAATAAGAAAATTCCAAAGCATAAATGAAAAAGTAAACAACTTAAAAGTTTTACAAGAATTCATGGATACAATAGGAAAAGATTCATCAGTAGATAATAAATTGCAAGTGATTAATGACATACTAATAGAAAAATTTAGTATAAAATATTCTACAATAGTAGTGTTTAATGGAGCAGAATATGTAATAAAAGCTTCTAATGTAGATGAAAGACATTGGGATACTTTAAGAAACCTACATACAGAAGAAATGTTTAAAGACAGCATAACTTCAGCAACTCCAAAATATGTAACAATAAATGGAGCAGGAGAAAAACTTGCATATCAAAAAACAGAAATGGGACGAGCAAAATCTGCAATGTTTTTCCCATTATATATAGATAATATATATATAGGATATTGGATTATAGAAAGTAGCGAACCTCATGCATTTGATAACATGGATACAAGTGTGCTAGGAGTAGTTAGAGATAATATAGTGTCAGTATTAAAAACAGTATCATATCAAAATACAATAGAGAATATTTATAGAATAGATAAGAGTACAGGACTAAACTCAGCAGAATATCTATATGGAAAAGGAAAGAGAACAATAGATAAATATGCTCAATCTACAATATGTATGTTTACTATTACTAATATAGAAGAAATAAACAAAGTATTTGGAAGAGAAATAGGAACAAAAACAATTATAGATGTTAGCAACATTGTTAAAACTTCAATATCAGCTCAATATATTTTTGTAAGATATATGGGACCTAAGTTCGCAATAGCGTTTTCAGGAGTAGACTTAGAAGGAGTAGAAGAGTTTGTCAAAACTGTAAAAGATGAAATTGAAAAGATAACATTAAAAAAAGAGCAAGTTGTAAAGAATAAGAAAACAAAAAAACAACTTATTGCACATCCAAGAACAAACTTTATATTAGCAACATACTATAAGGGAACAGGACTAGAAGAAGTAACAAAAAAACTAGAGGAATATTTAGACGATGCAGATAAAACAGAAAGCAATATTAACTGTATATAGGAGGTAAAAAGATGATAGACGATAAGACAATGAACTTTGAAGTAGAAAGAGATAACAGTATAAAAGCAAAAGAAATTTTAAAAGAGGTATATGAGGCTTTATCTGAAAAAGGATACAACCCAGTAAACCAAATTGTTGGTTATATATTGTCTGGTGACCCAACATATATAACAAGCTACAAAAACGCAAGAAATCTAATTAGACAAATAGAAAGAGACGAACTATTAGAAAGAATGGTAAAAAATTATATAGGATTAGAAGAATAATATGCGAATACTTGGAATTGATTATGGAGAAGCAAGAGTAGGAATTGCTATAACAGATGAACTAAATATAACATCTCAAGGGTTAAAAACAGTAGAGCATAAAGGAAATGACAAAATACTACTACAAGAATTAGATAAAATCCTGCAAGAATATACTGTAGGAACAATAGTAGTTGGAATGCCAATAAATATGAATGGAACAAAAGGCCCAAGAGCAGAAAAAACAGAAAAATTTATCCATAAATTAAAATGTAAATATAACAAAATAAAAATAGAAAAAGTGGATGAAAGACTTACTACTGTCCAAGCCCACAAAACTATGAACGACTTAGAAATTAATAAAAAGAAAAAAAGACAAATAGTAGATACAATATCTGCTGTATATATATTAGAAGTATATATAAATAAATTAAAATAAACTATTGAAAAAAATATAACTATATGGTATATAACATATAACATTAATATTAAAAACATAAATAAAAATTTGAAAGGAGACAAAAGAGTAATGGATTTTGAAAACAATGATATGGAAGGACTAGACGAAGAATTAGACAATATTATAATTTTAAATGATGAGGATGGAAACGAAGTACAATTCGAATTTTTAGATTTAATAGAATTAGATGGAGAAGAATATGTAGTATTACTACCAACAGAAGGAGAAGAAGACGAAGATGGAGAAGTAGTAATATTAAAAGTTGAAGATACTGATTCAGAAGATGAAGAATCTTATGTAAGTGTTGACGATCAAGAAGTATTAAATAAAGTATTTGAAATATTCAAAGAAAAATTCAAAGATGAATTTAACTTTATAGATGAAGACTAATAATAAAAATGCACCTAGCTGGTGCATTTTTTACATACTCAAGTTGTTTCCAAATCTTTTAATTTTTTGAGTGGTTGTCTTTTCAAATTCATTTTCAACAACCTTAAAATCTTTAATGTGCTTATAATTAGGAAGTTTTTTATTTACTTCTGTTACAAGTTTCTTAAATTCTGATTTTATGTCAACATCTGTTATGTCATCCTTATTTAAATATTCTTTAAACGCTTCAACATCTGGCAATAATTTTGCATTTACATATGTTTCTTTATCACCTTTATAATTAACACCTAAAACTATACATTCTTTAACTAAAGGACTAGAATTTAAATAATACTCTATTTCTTCAGGATAAATATTTTTACCATTTTGAGTAACAATAACACTTTTGCATCTACCTGTTAAGTATAAGAAACCATTATCATCTATATATCCTAAATCTCCAGTATAAAACCAACCTTTTTTGAAAACACTATCTGTTGCTTCCGGATCATTATAATAACCAAGCATTACATTAGGTCCTTTTACTATTATTTCACCAACACCTTGATCATCTGGATTATTAATTTTATATTCTACGTTAGGAATAGGAAGACCAACAGAGTCAGCCTTGTAGAAGAAGTCATTATTGCCGGCTACAAGGGGAGAACACTCAGTTAAACCATATCCTTGAAGGGCTTTGAATCCGATCTTATAAAATGACTCTATAATGTTAGGGTCAATAGCTGCGGCTCCTACAATAAAAGTTCTAAGATTTCCACCTAAAGATTTTTTGATTTTATTCCTTACAAAAAATCTTAAAACAGGTGGCATATTATCTAAGAAATGTTTGTCATTATTAAAATATTTTGTAGGCAAAGCTTTTTGCAAAGTCTTAACAATTTTTTTATGTATGTTTTCTAACAATAAAGGAACACAAATTACAAATGATGGTTTATATTCATTAATGTTCTTGTTAATATACCTTAATCCATCACAGTATGTTACTGTTCCTCCACCATATAATGGCAATAAATGTCCCAGAGTACACTCGTATGTATGATGAATAGGAAGAATAGAAAGCACTACTGTTGATTTATCTACTTTAACTATTTGAGCAACAGACATAATGTTTGAACAAATATTTTTATGTGACAAACAAATACCTTTTGCATTTCCAGTGGTTCCAGAAGTAAAAAGCAATACATGCATGTCATCTGGATTTATTTCTATGTCTCTAAATGCAGTTAAACCATCTGCCACTTTATTTAAACCGTTTTCCACTAAGCTTTTTAAAGCACAAATATCATCAGAACTTGAATCAGAATCTATATTTACAAATAAGATTTCATTCTTTAATTTTTCTTTGTTATTTAAAAGATTATTTAAATATTTCTCATCACATATAACAGCCTTTGCATTAGAAATATTTATAAAATTAATCATATCATCAACATGAAGCTCTTTATCAATAGGAACAACAGTACCTACAATAGAACTAGCAAGATATGAAATAGTCCAAGAGTAACTGTTTTTACCTATTAAAGCAATAGGAGCATCTAATAATTCTAAATCTATTAGGGAAGTGCCTAGTGCTTCAACATCATCTTTAAATTGAACATATTTAACACCATAAATTTTTCCGATTTTTATCCTTTAATTTGAATGCATTTCTGTTTTTGTATCTAACAGAAGACTGATAAAGCATATCTTTTAAATCAGTAATATTATGTATTTTGAAATACTTTGTTTTTAAAATATCTTCTTTCTTTTCCATAAATTACCTCCATACAACAATATTCTATAATATTACAATAAAATAATCAAGTATTAAATGATATTAAATGTTATATTTAAAATAAACTAAAATAAAAATATAGATTTTAAAACAAATTAGCCACAAATTAATACAAAAAAGCTTGACATATAATATAAAAGTATTGTATAATATGATTTGCGTGTAGATTTGCGATGAAGCGAAATGTGGCTACATTCCTACGGAAAGTAGGAAATGGAGGGAACTTTCGTGGAGTATGTCTTGGCTAAGACCGGGCGGATAAGTTTTAAATAAGCACACTTGTCCTAAGTATCATCTTGCGTTAACTTAGGATTTTTAAATGTTAATAAAAGAAACACTAGGGTGCGTTAAGAACTTTCCTAAGGCAATTAAGTGAGTACATATAATAAAGATGTATCACGACAAATTAAAAGGAGGGAATTTAACAATGGCAAAAGCAGAAAATGCAGAAGCAACAAACAAAACTGAAAAAGTAGCAAAAGCTACAACAAAAAAAGCAACAAAAGGTGCAGCAACAAAAACTGCAAAGACAACAAAAACAGAAAAGGTTACTAAAAAAACAGTTCAAAGCGAAAAAATAAGAATAAGATTAAAAGCTTATGACAATGTAGTTTTAGATCAGTCTGCTGAAAAGATAGTAGATACTGCTAAAAGAACAGGTGCAAAAGTTTCAGGTCCTATTCCACTACCAACAAAAAGAGAAATAGTAACAATTTTACGTTCTCCACACAAACACAAAGATTCAAGAGAACAATTTGAAATGAGAACACACAAGAGAGTAATAGACATCTTATACCCAACACAAACAACAGTTGATAGCCTAATGAAATTAGACTTGCCAGCAGGTGTAGATGTAGAAATGAAACTTTAATATATTTATGAAAATATATACAACAAAAACCAAGCTGATAAATGTCAGCCAATAGTTAAGGAGGAAAGAAACGATGAAAAAAGCAATACTAGGAAAGAAAATTGGAATGACACAAATTTTTGATGAAAAAGGAAAAGTAATTCCAGTTACAGCAATTGAAGTTGGACCATGTACAGTTGTCCAAATAAAAACAGTTGATAACGATGGTTATCAAGCAGTAAAATTAGGTTTTGGAGAAGTTAAAGAAAGCAAATTAACAAAACCAAAAAAAGGTGAATTTAAAAAAGCAAGTTTAACACCTAAAAAACATTTAAGAGAATTTAGATTAGAAGAAATTTCTTACAATGTAGGTGATGAAATAAAAGCTGATATATTTACAGCTGGAGAAAGCGTAGATATAACAGGAACAAGCAAAGGTAAAGGATTCCAAGGTGTTATAAAACGTCATGGACAATCTAGAGGACCTATGGGACATGGTTCTATGTACCACAGAAGACCAGGTTCAATGGGATCTACTTCAACACCAGGTAGAGTATTTAAAGGCAAAAACTTACCAGGACACATGGGAATGGAAACAGTTACAATACAAAACTTAGAAGTTGTAAGAGTAGATTTAGATAAAAACATAATCTTAGTAAAAGGTAGTGTTCCAGGAAACAAAGGAGCAATATTAAAAATAAGAAATTCAGTAAAGAGTAAATAAGAGAGGAGATAGAGAAAAATGCCTAAAATAGATGTATACAATATAGAAGGTAAAAAAGTTAGCGATATAGAATTAGCAGATAGCGTTTTTGGTATTGAACCAAACGAAAAAATAGTACACAGTGTATTAGTTAATTATATGGCTAACCAAAGACAAGGAACTTCAAATACAAAAACTAGAGCAGAAGTAGCTGGTGGCGGAAGAAAACCTTGGAAACAAAAAGGAACAGGTAGAGCAAGACAAGGAAGTATAAGAGCACCACAATGGTTTAAAGGTGGTATAGCATTAGGACCTAAACCAAGAGATTATAGTTACAGAGTAAACAAAAAAGAAAGAAGATTAGCTATAAGATCTGTATTAAGTTCTAAAGTGTTAGAAAACAATTTAGTAGTTGTAGATGCAATGAACTTTGATGCAATAAAAACAAAGAACATGATATCAGCATTAAACAACTTAAAAGTTGAAGGAAAGACATTAATAGTTTTACCAGAAAAAAATGAAAATGTTCAAAAATCAGCAAGAAATATTGAAGGTGTAAAAACAAGTTTAGTAAACACAATAAATGTTTATGATTTATTAAAATATAACAAACTAGTTCTTACAGTAGATGCAGTTAAAAACTTAGAGGAGGTGTATGCTTAACATGAACGCAGAAGATATAATTATAAAACCAATAGTTACAGAAAAAAGCAGCACAGGATTACAAGAAGGAAAGTATACATTCAAAGTAGCAAAAAAAGCTACAAAAGTTCAAATAGCACAAGCTGTTGAGAAATTATTTAATGTAAAAGTATTAAATGTAAATACAATTACAGTTAAAGGAAAAGAAAAAAGAGTTGGAGCAAATACAGGAAGAAGACCAGACTGGAAAAAAGCAATAGTTGCAATAGACACAAATCCAACAGAAAAATCTTACCTAACAAAAGGTGGAAAAGAAGTTAAAATAGACAAAAAATACAAGGATTCAATAGATGAATTCATGGGAGCTTAAGATTATAAGCACAATAGTTGATTAACCAGAAAAAACTGGGATAATAAATATAAAGGAGAGATAAATAATGGGTATAAAAACATATAGACCATACACACCATCAAGAAGAAATATGACAATGTCAACTTTCGAAGAAATAACAAAAAAGACACCAGAAAAATCTTTACTTGCTAAAAAGAAAAAGAATGCAGGAAGAAACTCTTATGGTAGAATAACAGTTAGACATCAAGGTGGTGGAAACAGACAAAAATACAGAATAATTGATTTTAAACGTAAAAAGGATGATATGCCAGCAACAGTAATTGGTATAGAATATGATCCAAACCGTACAAGTAACATCGCTTTAATAAAATATGAAGATGGAACTTTAAACTATATATTAGCACCTTTAGGATTAAAAGATGGAGATACAGTAGTTTCTGGTGCTAAATCTGATATAAGAATTGGAAACTGTCTTCCAATAGAAAACATACCAGTAGGTACATTAATTCATAATATAGAATTAAATCCAGGTCAAGGTGGAAAATTAGTAAGAACAGCTGGTGGAGAAGCACAACTTATGGCAAAAGAAGGAAAATACGCTCACGTAAGACTTCCATCAGGAGAAATGAGATTAGTATTAGCAAGATGTAGAGCAACAATAGGAACAATTGGTAATACAGATCATGGAAATATAAAACTAGGTAAAGCAGGAAGAAAAAGACATTTAGGTATAAGACCAACAGTTAGAGGTTCAGTTATGAACCCAGTAGATCACCCTCATGGTGGTGGTGAAGGTAAAGCACCAGTTGGACACGCAGGACCACTTACTCCTTGGGGTAAACCAGCACTAGGATATAAGACAAGACAAAAAAATAAAAAATCAGATAAATTTATAGTTAAAAGGAGGAAATAGGAATAATGGCTAGTAATAAAAGACCTTTTATACAAGAAAAATTATTAAAAAGAGTAGAAAAAATGAATGAAACTGGCGATAAAGCTGTTCTAAAAACTTGGTCAAGAGCATCTACAATATATCCACAAATGGTTGGACATACAATAGCTGTTCATGATGGAAGAAAACATGTTCCAATTTATATTTCAGAAGAAATGATAGGACATAAATTAGGAGAATTTGCTCCAACAAGAACTTTCAAAGGTCATTCAGGAGATAAAAAAACTAACGTAAAATAAAGGAGGAAAGAAAAAATGCCAGAGCAAGAGAATGTTCAAACTGCAACACTAGAAGCAAAAGCTACATTAAGATATGCTAGAATATCAAGCAGAAAAGTAAAAATAGTTGCAGACCTAATAAGAGGTAAAAAAGTTGATGAAGCATTAGCAATAATAAAATTTACACCAAAAGCATCATCAGAAATATTAGAAAAATTATTAAAATCAGCAATAGCAAATGCTGAAAACAATCATGGTATGAATAGAGGAAATCTAATAGTTAGCGAAATTTATGCAAACCAAGGGCCAACATTAAAAAGAATTAGACCAGCAGCAAAAGGATCAGCAGTAAGAATTAGAAAAAGAACATGCCATATAACAATTGTGGTAAAGGAGGAAAATTAACATGGGACAAAAAATGCATCCACATGGATTAAGAGTAGGTGTTATAAAAGATTGGAATTCTAAATGGTATGCAGATTCTAAAAATTTTAGCGACTATTTAGTAGAAGATCATAAAATACGTGAATATGTTAAGAAAAAACTATTCGTAAGTGGAATTTCTAAAATAGAAATAGAAAGAACACCAAAATTTGTAAAAGTAAATGTTTACACTGCAAAACCAGGTCTAGTAATAGGTAAAGGTGGAAATTACGCAGAAACATTAAAAAATGAATTAGTAAAAATGATAAACAAAGATGTTAATTTAAATATAGTTGAAGTAAAAAATATTGATACAGATGCACAATTAGTTGCAGAAAATATTGCAAACCAACTAGAAAGAAGAATATCTTTTAGAAGAGCAATGAAACAATGTATGCAAAAAGCAATGAAATCAGGAGCTCTTGGAATAAAAACAGCAGTATCTGGAAGATTAGGTGGAGCTGATATGGCAAGAACAGAATTCTATAAAGAAGGAACAATTCCACTTCAAACATTAAGAGCAGATATTGATTATGGATTCCACGAAGCAGATACAACTTATGGAAAAATAGGTGTAAAAGTTTGGATATATAAAGGAGAGGTTCTTCCAACTAAAAAAGTAGCAAAAGAAGGAGGGAAACAATAATGCCAGTAATGCCAAAAAGAACAAAATATAGAAAAATGCAAAAAGGTAGAAACAGAGGTAAAGCAACAAGAGGTAATGTTGTAAACGAAGGTGAATACGGATTACAAGCATTAGAAACAGGATTAATTACAGCAAACCAAATAGAAGCAGCCAGAATTGCCATGACTCGTTATATTAAAAGAGGTGGTAAAGTTTGGATTAAAATATTCCCAAATAAACCAATTAGTAAAAAACCAGCTGATACTCGTATGGGTAAAGGTAAAGGTGCAACAGAATATTGGGTAGCTGTTGTAAAACCTGGTAGAATATTATTTGAATTAGCAGGTGTAACAGAAGATGTAGCAAGAGAAGCTTTAAGACTTGCAGCACACAAATTACCTGTAAAAACAAAATTCTTAGCCAGAGAAACTAAACAAGGTGGTGAGAATGATGAAGATAAATAAAATAAGAGAAATGTCTTCACCAGAGCTAGAAAAAGAATTAGTAGAATTAAAATCTGAATTATTTAAATTAAGATTTAGCTTAGCTACAAACGGATTAGACAATCCAATGAAAATAAAAGAAGTTAAAAAAGATATAGCTAGAGTTAATACTATTCTAAAAGAAAGAGAATTAGGAGAAGCAAAAAACTAGTAGGAGACCTGCACACAAATTGTGTAGGGGTCGACGGCACTGTCGACCCGAAAATGTGTCCCTCAAAATAATAAGGAGGAAAATATAAATGGAAGAAAGAAATCTTCGTAAAGTTATGACTGGTACAGTTGTATCAAACAAAATGGATAAAACAATAGTCGTAGCAGTTGAAACAAGTGTTAAACATCCTATATATGGCAAAATTGTTAAAAGAACATATAAATTAAAAGCTCATGATGAAGAAAATCAATGCCAAATAGGAGATAAAGTAAAAGTAATGGAAACAAGACCTCTATCTAAAGACAAAAGATGGAGACTAGTAGAAGTTGTAGAAAAAGCAGTTATAAAATAAATGAATAGTGAAGAGTATAAAGTTTGATTCACAAATTTTTAAAAAGGAGGAAACCATAATGATACAACAACAATCAAGACTAAAAGTAGCAGATAACACAGGAGCAAAAGAATTAATGTGTATTAGATGCTTAGGCGGTTCACATAGAAAATTTGCAGGTGTTGGAGATGTAATAGTTGCATCTGTAAAAAGTGCTATACCAAATGGAGTTGTTAAAAAAGGTGATGTAGTAAAAGCAGTTATAGTAAGAACAAAAAAACCAATTAGAAGAGCAGATGGATCTTATGTAAGATTTGACGAAAATGCAGCAGTTATTATTCGTGATGATAAAAACCCAAAAGGTACTCGTATATTTGGGCCTATAGCAAGAGAATTAAGAGATAAGGATTATATGAAAATTTTATCATTAGCTCCAGAGGTACTTTAATAACTAGAACAAAAATGATAGAAAAATCGAAATAATAGAAAAGAAGGAGGAAGACCTTAAATGAAAATAAAAAAAGGCGATACAGTTCAAGTTTTATCAGGAAATGATAAAGGTAAAACTGGTGAAGTTTTAGACACAATGCCAAAAACAGATAGAATAATAGTTAAAGGTATAAATATAAGAAAAAAACACGTTAAACCTAGAAAACAAGGTGAAGAAGGTGGAATTATTCCTGTAGAATGTAGCATACATAGCAGCAAAGTTAACGTAGTTTGCCCAAAATGCAACAAACCTACTAGAATAAAAATAGAAAAAGAAGGAAAAGAAAAAACACGTATTTGCAAAAAATGTGGAGCAAAACTAAAATAATAAAATAGAAGGAGGAAAAAACTATCCATGGAAAAGTTAAAAGAACAATATCAAAAAGAAGTAGTACCAGCATTAATGAAAAAGTTTGAATATAAATCACTAATGGAAGTTCCTAAACTAGAAAAAATAGTTATAAATATAGGATTAGGAGATATAAAAGATAATCCAAAAAGTTTAGATAATGCAATATCAGATTTAACACTTATAACAGGTCAAAAACCAGTTATAACAAAAGCAAAAAAATCAATTGCTGCATTTAAATTAAGAGAAGGTGTAAACGTAGGATGTAAAGTTACACTAAGAGCAGGAAAAATGTATGATTTTGCTGATAAATTATTTAACTTAGCACTTCCAAGAGTAAGAGATTTTAGAGGAGTATCTAAAAATTCATTTGATGGAAAAGGAAATTATTCTTTAGGTATAAAAGAACAATTAATATTCCCAGAAATCGAATATGACAAAATAGATAAAATAAGAGGAATGGACATTATATTTGTAACAACAGCAAAAACAGATGAGGAAGCAAAAGAATTATTAGCATTATTAGGAATGCCTTTTAGAGTTTAATAAAGGAGGAAAATAAAAATTATGGCTAAAAAATCAATGATTGTAAAGCAACAAAAACCACAAAAATTTAAAACAAGAGAATATAATAGATGTAAATTATGTGGTAGACCACATGCATATATAAGAAAATATGGAATTTGCCGTATATGCTTTAGAGAATTAGCACATAAAGGTGAAATACCAGGTGTAAAAAAAGCAAGCTGGTAATAAGAGGCGAAAAGCTTCACTTCAAATAAGAAAAGGAGGAATAAATTTAAATGAACACTACTGATCCAATAGCAGACATGCTAACAAGAATAAGAAATGCAAACAGTGCAAAATTTAAAACAGTTGATATTCCAGCATCTAAGATGAAAAGATCAATTGCAGAAATTTTGTTCAATGAAGGATATATAAAATCGTATGAAGAAATAAGTAATGAAAACCAAGGTATTTTAAGAATAAGCTTAAAATATACAGAGAATGGTAAAAAAGTTATATCTGGATTAAAAAGAATAAGCAAACCAGGACTAAGAATATATGCAGCAAAAGATGAACTTCCAAGAGTATTAAACGGATTAGGAATAGCTTTAATTTCAACATCAAAAGGTATTATGACAGATAAAGAAGCAAGAAACGCTGGCGTTGGTGGAGAAGTATTAGCATATATTTGGTAATTAAAATTGCTTTAATAAAACAAAAATTAATAGTAAAGAAAAATAAAAAAGAATTTTAAGAAGGGAGTAAAAGGTATGTCAAGAATAGGAAACAAACCAATTACAGTTCCAGCTGGTATAGATGTAACAATAGATGGACAAAAAATAACTGTAAAAGGACCTAAAGGAACATTAGAAAGAACAGTTAATGACAACATTTCTATAAAACTAGAAAACGGTGTTATTGTAGTAGCAAGACCAAACGATGAAAAAGAAAATAGAAGTTTACATGGTTTAACAAGAACATTAATAAACAATATGATTGAAGGAGTTTCTAATGAATTTTCAAAACAATTAGAAATTAACGGAGTAGGTTACAGAGCTGCAAAACAAGGAAATAAAATAGTTTTAACTCTAGGATATTCACATCCAGTAGAAATGGTTGAACCAGAAGGAATTAAATATGAAGTACCAAATCCAAACTCAATAATAGTAAAAGGTATTGATAAAGAATTAGTAGGTCAAATGGCTGCAGAAATAAGAAGCAAAAGACCACCAGAAGTATATAGAGGAAAAGGTATTAAATATGTTGATGAACATATTAGAAGAAAAGAAGGTAAAACAGGTAAATAGAACAAGTATATAAAAAGAAAGGAGAAATTCTTAAATGATTAGCAAAACAAATAGAAAATTAGAAAGAGAAAGAAGACATATAAGAGTACGTAGAAAAATAAGCGGAACATCTGAATGTCCAAGACTATGTGTTTATAGAAGTAATTCTAATATATATGCACAAATCATAGATGATGTAAAAGGAGAAACTATCGTTTCAGCATCAACATTAGATAAAGCTGTAAAAACAAAAAAATCTAATAAAGAAGCTGCAAAAGAAGTTGGAACATTAATTGCAAAAAGAGCAATAGAAAAAAATATTAAAAATGTTGTCTATGATAGAGGCGGATATATTTACCACGGTGTAGTAAAAGAGCTTGCAGAGGCTGCAAGAGAAGCAGGATTAGAATTTTAAGGAGGGAAACTTTTAAAATATGGAAAACGAAGTAGTTGAATTAAAAGAAAAAGTAGTAGCCATTAACAGAGTTGCAAAAGTTGTTAAAGGTGGTAGAAATTTCAGATTTAGTGCAGTAGTTGTTGTTGGTGACGAAAACGGACACGTAGGAATTGGAAATGGAAAAGCAGCAGAAGTTCCAGATGCAATCAAAAAAGCAATAGAAGATGCTAAAAAGAACTTAATCGAAGTACCAATCGTAGGAACAACAATACCACATGAATTTCTAGGAACATTTGGTTCAGCAAGCGTACTATTAAAACCAGGAGCAGAAGGTTCTGGATTAATAGCAGGAGGAAGCGTAAGACCAATACTTGAACTTGCTGGATATAGAGATATAAAAACAAAAGTTATTGGTACAAACAATCCAAGAAACGTTGGATATGCTACAATAAATGCTTTAGAAAACATGTCAACAGCTGAAGAAGTTGCTAAAAAAAGAGGAAAAAAAGTAGAAGAAATATTATAATTTAGAAACATTACTTTTAGAATGTAAGAATTGCAATTTTGACGTGAGAGGTGTGATGTGAGAGGTGTGAATCGAAAGATTTTCGTTTAAATCTCACTTCTCACATCCCACTTCAAAATCTAAAAAAGTGCAAACTGAAATTGTAATGGTTTAATAAGAAACGGAGGGAAACAAATGGAATTAGGAAACATAAAATCTAGCCAAGAAAAAGTTGCAAGAAGAAGAGTAGGACGTGGAATTGGTTCAGGTCTAGGAAAAACATCAGGAAGAGGACATAAAGGACAAAAAGCAAGATCTGGTGGAGGAGTTAGACGTGGATTTGAAGGAGGTCAAACACCATTATATAGAAGATTACCAAAAAGAGGATTTACAAATATTCACGCTTCAAATTACACAGAAGTAACATTAACAATGCTTAATAAAAGTAAAGCAGATGTAGTTACAGCTGAAAGCTTAATTGCAGACGGAATAATAAGTAAAGCTAATGATGGTATCGTTGTTTTAGCAACTGGAAATTTAGATAAAAAATTAACAGTTCAAGCAACAAGATTTACAAAAGCTGCAAAAGAAAAAATTGAAGCAGCTGGTGGAAAAGCAGAGGTGATTTAATTTGTTTAAAACAATTAAAAACGCTTTAAAAACTCCGGAAATTAGAAAAAGACTAATGTACACACTATTATTAATAGTAATATTTAGATTAGGATGTTTTATATCAGTTCCAGGAATTGATACTGTAGCATTAAGCGAACTTGCAAAAACAGGATCAAACAGCTTATCTGGATTTATAGATTTAATCTCAGGAGGAGCTTTTTCAAGATTTTCAATATTTGCAATGAGTATTAGCCCATATATTACAGCTTCAATTGTTATACAATTGCTAGGAATGGTAATACCTTCATTAGAAAGACTTATTAAAGAAGGCGGAGAAGAAGGAAGAGCTAAAATAAACAAATATACAAAAATTGTTACTCTAATATTAGCATTAGTTGAAGCAATAGGAATTTATGTTTCATATAGCAGTACATATTCTGCTTATGGAGTATTTATAAACCCTGGATTTGGAACAGGTGCATTAATAGTACTTTCATTAGTTGCAGGAACAGCACTTTTAATGTGGCTTGGAGAACAAATCACTAATAAAGGAATTGGTAATGGTATATCAATAATTATATTCATTGGTATAATTGCTTCATTACCATCAGCAGTTACAACAATATATAACTTGATAATAACAGCTAACGGATTTAGCACAACTGGATTATTAATTTCTCTTGGAATAATAATAGGAGCAATAGTTCTTGTTGCAGGAGTTGTATTTGTACAAGAAGCAGAAAGAAGAGTTCCTGTACAATATGCTAAAAAGGTAGTAGGAAGAAAAATGTATGGAGGACAAAATACACATATTCCTCTAAAACTTGCAATGGCAGGAGTTATGCCTGTAATATTTGCATCATCATTTATGACATTCCCAGCAATGATTATACAAATGTTTAATGCAAATATAGCAAGCCAAACAGGTTTCTGGGCTACAATATATAAATTCTCAATAGCTACATCAACATCTAATGTTGGATTAGGCTATACAATAGCAAACGCAATTGTATATCTATTATTGATACTTGGATTTACTTATTTTTATACTTATGCAACATTTAATCCAGCAGAAGTATCAAGCAATATAAAGAAAAATGGTGGATTTATTCCAGGAATTAGAGCTGGAAAACCTACAACAGATTATTTATCATCAATTATGAGTAAATTAACTTTATTTGGAGGTATATTCTTAAGTGTAATAGCAATACTTCCAATGCTTATGAGATTTACAGGACTTAACGTTGCATTCGGTGGAACATCAATACTTATCGTAGTAGGTGTTGCATTAGAAACAGTACAACAATTAGAGTCTAGATTAGTAATGAGACATTATAAAGGATTTTTAGAATAGAAGTGTGAAGTGTGAAGTGCGAAGTGTGAAAATATAAAATTACACTTCACACATCTCACTTCTAATTTATAGTAAAAAATAAAAATAGATTTTAAAACAAATCAAAAGCGAGTAATACAAGGAAAATAAGCGAAAAATTTCGAAATAGTACATAAGTACATTGAAAAATTTTGAGTGAAGTTTGACACAGTAGGACGAAGCTTTTCATTTGTTTGAATGGAGGGAAGATATGTTTATAGTATTACTAGGCGCCCCAGGTAGTGGAAAAGGAACTGTTGGAAAAATAATAGCAGAAGATTTAAAATTAGCTCACATATCAACAGGAGATTTATTTAGAGAAAATTTAAAAAATGAAACAGAATTAGGAAAAGAAGCAAAACAATACATGGACAAAGGTGAACTTGTACCGGATGAAGTAACAATAAAAATGTTAAAAGAAAGATTAAATGGAGATGACGTAGAAAACGGAGCTGTTTTAGACGGATTCCCAAGAACAGGTGTACAAGCTGTAAGTCTTGATAATATGTTAAAAGAAATGAATGCAAAAGTAGATATGGCATTAAATATAGACGTTCCATTTGATGAAATAGTAGAAAGAATTGCAAATAGAAGAAGTTGCAAAGGATGTAGCGAAATATACAATGTAGTATTCAACCCACCAAAAGTTGAAGGAATATGTGACAAATGTGGCGGAGAACTATATCAAAGAGAAGACCAAAAACCAGAAGTTGTAGAAAACAGACTACAAGTTTATAGCAAAACAGCAGAAGAATTAATAAATCATTATAAAAATGCAAATATATTATATGATGCAAAAGCAGGCGACAAAGTAGGAAAAACATCTTACGATGTTGCAAAAGAAGTAGAAGAATACATTAAAAATAATTAATTAGATAAATTGTAATTTGTAATTATATTCAAAATTAAAATATTAAAATTCAAAAAATGGTTCAGGTCATGTCGCTTTCATAGAAATTGTAAATCTTCTTGCTCCGCAGCGCCCTCATTAAAAATGAGATTCCCTACTGCGCTCGAAGAACAATTTCTAATTCAAGCTAACTCCATTCACAATTTTTTTCATTTTTAATATTTTAATTTCGGATGAAAACATGTTGCAAACGTTGTAGGGGGCGCACTCCTGGGCGGCCCCTACAAACCAAAAAATAAATTTAGTCATACAAATTCCAATTTATGGGGGTAATCATTTTGGTAACAATTAAATCAAAAAGAGAAATAGAATTAATGAAAGAAGCATGTAGAGTTGCTGCTCTAGCTCAAAAAGAAATAGAAAAAGCAATTAAACCAGGAATTTCTACATATCAATTAGACAAAATTGCAGAAGAAACCATGAGAAAAAATGGAGCAATTCCAGCAGAAAAGGGATACCCAAGCGGAGTAAAAGGAGTTCCAGATTTCCCAGGTTCAATATGTGCATCTGTAAATGATGAAGTAATACATGGTATACCATCTAAAAGAGCAATATTAAAAGAGGGAGATATAGTAAGCATAGACTTAGTTGCATATAAAAATGGATTTAATGGAGATTGTGCAAGAACATATATTGTAGGTAAAATTCCTGCATCAACTCAAAGATTAATAGATGTAACTAAACAAGCATTTTTTGAAGGAATAAAATTTGCAAAAAAAGGTTTTAGAATTGGAGATATATCTCATGCAATTGGAGAATATGTAGAAAAAAACGGATATTCTGTTGTAAAAGAATTTCAAGGGCACGGAATAGGAACAAGCATGCATGAAGACCCTGGAATCCCAAATTACGGAAAAGCAGGAAGAGGATTAAAACTTGAACCTGGCATGACACTAGCGATTGAACCAATGGTAATCCAAGGAAAATCAGGAATTTTACAATTAGACGACGGCTGGACAATTATATCGGAAGATGGAAGTTTAGCTGCACACTATGAAAATACAATTTTAATAACAGAAAAAGAACCAGAAATATTGACAATATAGAAGAGATAGTATATAATATATTGGTTGATTTTAGTATTAATAAATAAATGGAGGTAACAGATTTTGTCAAAAGAAGATGTTATAGAAGTAGAAGGTACAGTAGTAGAAGCTTTACCAAATACAAATTTTAAAGTAGAATTAGAAAATGGACACCAAGTTTTAGCACACATTTCTGGAAAACTTAGAATGAACTACATAAAAATATTACCAGGAGATAAAGTAAAACTTGAACTTTCTCCATACGACTTAAATCGTGGACGTATTACATGGAGAGCAAAATAAAAGTAACATTTAAATTTTGCTTAAAATGAAATAATTAATACAAAATTTACTAAAATAAATGAGGTGAAAATATGAAAGTAAGACCATCAGTAAAAAAAATATGCGAAAAATGCAAAATAATTAAAAGAAAAGGTGTTACAAGGGTTATATGTGAAAATCCTAAACACAAACAAAGACAAGGATAGGTAATCTAATATATTTATTAGATTATTTGTTGTATAACAATGTTAATAATATAAATAGAGTAGCGGCTGTCCTAAGCAATTTTTGCGAGGGAAAAATTATCTATTTTATTTATTATATATAAAAGTTTAATTACATTTCAAATTATACTAATTAAACTAAGCAACAATTAAGTATTACGAAAAGATTAAAAGAAAATTTTGCTTTTAATCTATACAACTATGTTTTAGCAAATAATTAACAAAAATATTTAAAGAGGTGAAAAGAATGGCTCGTATAGCAGGGGTAGATTTACCTAAAGAAAAAAGGGTTGAAATAGGACTTACATATATTTATGGAATAGGAAGAACAACTTCAAACAAAATTTTAGCAGAAGCTAAAGTTAGCCCAGATATTAGAGTAAAAGACTTAACAGACGATCAAGTACAAGCAATAAGAAATGCAATGGAAGATTACAAAGTTGAAGGTGACTTAAGAAGAGAAGTTGCATTAAATATCAAAAGACTTACAGAAATAGGATGTTTTAGAGGAATAAGACATAGAAGAGGATTACCTGTAAGAGGACAAAGAACAAAAACAAATGCACGTACAAGAAAAGGTCCTAGAAAATTAGTAAGCAAAAAGAAATAAAAATAATAAATACATTATAATTTTTTATTGTAATGTATTGGAAGCTATTTATAGCAAACCAATAAACAGAGAGTATCTTAACGAAAGGAGATAAGATTATGGCAAAAGTAGCAGCAAAAAAAGTTACTAGAAGAAGAGATAGAAAAAACATAGAAAAAGGTGCAGCTCATATTCATTCTAGCTTTAACAATACAATAGTTACAATAACTGATGAAAAAGGAAATGTAATTTCTTGGGCAAGTGCTGGTGAATTAGGATTTAAAGGTTCTAGAAAAAGCACACCATTTGCAGCAGGAGAAGCTGCATTAACAGCTGCAAAAGCAGGAATGGAACATGGACTAAAATCAGTAGAAGTATATGTAAAAGGACCAGGTTCTGGTCGTGAAGCAGCAATAAGATCACTTCAAACAGCAGGATTAGAAATAAGTATGATAAAAGACGTAACACCAATACCACACAATGGTTGTAGACCACCAAAAAGAAGAAGAGTATAACGTTAAAATGAAAGGAGATTTAAAATGTCAAGATATAAAGACGAACAATGTCGTATATGCCGTAGAGAAGGACAAAAATTGTTCTTAAAAGGTTCTAGATGCTATTCAGACAAATGTAGTGTAACAAGAAGAAACTATGCACCAGGTGAACATGGACAAGGAAAGAAAAAACTTTCTGAATACGGTACACAATTAAGAGAAAAACAAAAAACAAAGGCTTTTTATGGAGTAGGAGAAAAACAATTTAGAAAATATTTTGCAATGGCAGAAAGCAAAAAAGGTATAACAGGTGAAAACTTACTACAAATACTAGAAAGCAGATTAGATAATGTAGTATATAGAGCTGGTTTCGGAACATCAAGAGCACAAGCAAGACAATTAGTAAATCATGGACACTTTGATGTAAACGGAGTAAAAACAGATATAGCATCATACCTAGTTAAACCAGGAGATGTAATTTCAGTTAGAGAAATTAAAAAAGATAGTAAAATAGCAAAAGAAAATGCTGAAGTAAACAGCAGTAAACCAATTCCAGAATGGCTAGAAAAGAACAACGAAAAATTAGAAGTTAAAGTAGTAAGATTAGCAGCAAGAGAAGATGTTGACTTACCAGTTGAAGAGCATTTAATTGTTGAGTTGTATTCTAAATAGAATTTAGAGTTTAGACTTTGGAATTTAGAGATTATATGTTTCTAAATACAAAACTAAATTAGGAGGTTAAAAAATAAATGATTGAATTTGAAAAACCAAATATAGAATGTCTAGCAGCAAATGATGAAGAGAACTATGCAAAATTTGTTTGTGAACCACTAGAACGTGGATATGGAATGACAATAGGAAATTCTTTAAGAAGAATTTTGCTATCTTCATTACCTGGAACAGCTATAACAACTATAAAAATAGATGGAGTTGTTCATGAATTTTCTACAATACCAAATGTTGTAGAGGACGTTCCAGAAATCATAGTAAATTTAAAAAGTGTAAGACTAAAATCTTTTGACAATGAACAAAAACAATTAAAAATTGATTTTAAAGGCGAAGGAGAAGTTACAGCAGGTGACATTATTACAGATGGAACAGTAGAAGTTTTAAACAAAGACTTACATATTGCAACAGTTGCAGAAGGTGGACATCTTGTAATAGATATGACAGCAGATAAAGGTAGAGGATATAATGTAGCAGAAAAAAATAAAGAAGCAAATCAAGCAATTGATGTACTTCCAATAGACTCAATCTTTACACCTGTAAAAAAAGTAAACTACTCAGTTGAAAATACAAGAGTAGGTCAAACAGTTGACTATGATAAATTAACAATTGAAGTTTGGACAGATGGTAGCTTAAAAGCTTATGAAGCATTAAGTTTAGCAGCAAAAGTAATGACAGGGCATTTAGAATTATTCGTAGATTTATCAGAAACTGCTAAAAATACACAAGTAATGGTAGAAAAAGAAGAATCTAAGAAAGAAAAAGTATTAGAAATGCCAATAGAAGAATTAGAATTGTCTGTAAGAAGCTACAACTGCTTAAAGAGAGCAGGAATTGTTAATGTTGAAGATTTAGCAAACAAATCAGAAGCAGATATGATGAAAGTAAGAAATCTAGGTAAAAAATCATTAGATGAAGTTACAAACAAATTACATTCATTAGGATTGGATTTTGTAAAGGAGGATGAATAAATTGGCAGTAAACAGAAAACTTGGAAGACCTACTGATCAAAGAGTAGCAATATTAAGAAATCAAGCAACTGATTTAATATTACATAACCAAATAGAAACAACAGAAGCAAGAGCAAAAGAAGTTAAATCAATAGTTGATAGTATAATCGCATTAGCAATAAAAGAAAAAGACAACTTTGAAGAAGTAGATGTTAAAGTTGTAAAAGCAAAACTTGACAGTAAAGGAAATAAAGTAACAGAAAAAGTAACAAGTAAAAATGGTAAAGAATATTTAAAAGTAGTAAAAGAAGAAACTACTGAAAAAAGACAAAAAGATATGCCATCTAGATTAAATGCTAGAAAGAAAATAATGACAAAAATAAACAAAGTAAAAGATTCAGATGGAAATAATATCGACTTAACAGCAAAATTATTTGGAGAAATAGCAGAAAAATATAAAGACAGAGTAGGCGGATATACACAAATAATAAAAGTTGGAGCTAGAAGAGGCGACAATGCTGAAAAAGTAATTTTAAAATTAGTATAATTATTCTTTTAAGGATGTATTTAAAATTAAATTGTAATTTTAAATACATCCTTAAATTTTTTTAAACACCTCTTATAAAAACAACTAGATTAGGAAGTATTAATGAAGAAAAGGCAAACACAAAAAGTGTAATTGCACTTTTTTTATTTTTGCAATCTTTTAATTCATAAAGACCATAGGTGAATGTCTTCATAAAAATCATAATAGATAAGATAATAACCAAAATTCTCATAAAAAAGCCTCCAAAAAACTATATTTTTGTAAACAACTGGCCACTTTGGATTGTACTATTAACATTAACCGAAAAGAAACTATTCTGGTAATTAGAGGCCCAGTTAGAATCAACCCAATCTTGCCAAGTTAAATAATCTTTTAGTCCCAATCTACCAAAACTTGCAATGTCGGTTTTATATTCTTTAGCTGTTTTATATAAATATGAAAGAATATTTTCTTTAATATATGAATTTGTATATTCTTCTAATGTTTTTACAACTTCTGCATTAGAATAATCTAAGCCTTCTTCAAGAGATAAAACATTACCATTTATGGATATATCGCATGTAATATACGGACAATTATTTACAAATTTTAAAGAATTTTTAGTTTTTTTTGCTTGAGTAATATATACGCTAATTACAGAATCTTGTTTATACGGATTTGGTATAGTTATTATAGCACTCTTTAAATTATTTGTTACAATTATATGTGACAAAGTTTCAGCTCCATTAAGCTCTCCAACTAGTTTATCACCACTAAATACTGCAAGCCCCATGTTTTCAATACCATTTGGACTAATAATAGGAGCTTCGTCAGCTTTATAAGAACCTTCAGAATCATAAATACTAGATGTAGTAGATAATTCTTGAGTAGATTTATTGTTTATACCACCTAAAATTGCATAAGGGCTAGAAGAACTATTTAGTAAGCTATTATAAAAATCTTTTAATGCAATATTTTGACTGTAAGCAGTATATTCACTAGAATTTAGAATTAATTCATAATATCTAGCAGAAACACTTTCCAAGGTAGGTTGTACATTTTGCAAATAATCTAAAGCGTTACATCTACTAATTATAATATTACAGTCAGGCCTAATTTCAAGATTGTTAACAAGAGTAAAAAGCTCTTCAGAAAGGCCGTTGTATGCAAATTCCTCAGAAAAAACAACAGCTTTACAGTGAGATAAATTGACCTTTTTACTAATATAACTATTTATAAGAGAAATACCGGAATCAATAGAACTACAATCTACACTAGTAATGGTAGACTGCTGAGATTGAGTACTTCCACCACCTTCACTAGATGAATCACTTAAAACTGCTAATTGAAGAGTAATTTTAAGCTTATTATTACCGTCACCTTTGTCAATACCAATTGCAACTGCATATGCTAAAGTTTCCAATCCTCTAGTACTATAACAACCAGTTAGAGAAAAGCAAGAAAGAGTTAAAATTAAAAGTAAACACACAATTTTCTTTTTCATTGCAATTTCTCCTTTCTATGCTTTAAATTTGCCAAAATTAATATAATAAAGCTAACAACAAAAACTAACGATATAATTACATATTTAAAAACCTTACTTTGAATAAATTTAATCTGAGCGATGTTTTTTACTGAAAGAGCAACTACAAAAATAAAACTAGCAATACAACAAGAAAGCTCATCAGGATTTTTAAATCTAACCAATTTATCTACAACATAAATACTAAAAAAAGAGGAAATGCTTAAAAATGATATCATAGCTAATATCCATATAAGAATAAATATAGCATCTATTCTTTGAAAAAATCTACCAAACTCAATCATTCTAGTAAGCAGATATACAGAAAGTAATTCCTCAGAAAATGAGATAAAAGAAAACATCATAAGTAAGCAAATAACACCTAAAAATAGATAAACTGCAGATATAATTGTAGATATAAATGCTACCTTTTTAAATTTTTCTGGATTTTTAAGTATGGGTATTAAAAAATATAAATATGCAAACCCACTAAATGCAAAAATATTATTAATTCCCACAAGAAATGTTTTATCTGCACCAAATCCTAAAATTGGAAAGATTCTTTGTGGAATAAAATCCTTTACAGTTGCAAAAAGAATTATAAGCATACTAATTAAAAGAATTGGCATAAACATTAAATTTACTTGAGCAATATTTTTAATACCGGATTTGCAAGCAATAACTGTAGGAAAAAGGAAAAACATCAATAAAAATATTATAGGAGTTTCTTCAAAGTATATTAGTTTTATGCTATTAGCAAGATATCTAAGAGATATGCCAGATACAAAAATAAAAAAGGCAAAATAAGCAATACCAATTATAAATTTTAGTACATTACCACCTAAATATCCGGAAACATCTAAAATATCACTGCTACTAAAAGGCTTGAACAGTTTACAAATTAGTGCACAAAAAGTAATAGCTATAATACTAATATAAATAACATTAATCCATGAAGAAGAGCCAGTTGTCCTAATAATAACATCTGGTAAATTTAGAATTATCTGATTAATAATTATAGTAACAATTAAAGCAATTGCTTCAACTGTTCCTATTTTTTGATAAGTGCTCATAGATTTTTTCCTTTCCCAAATTTCCACTTCATACTTATTTTTGCCTGAGAACGAGGCTCTTTAGTATTTAAGAAATCCGCACGCTTTTCTCTACGCCACATAGGAGGTATAAAATATGAGGCATCTGTACTTAAATTAGTAACAGGTAAATATGGCGCAAGATATGGAGAGCCAAAAGATTTTAAGCCAGCTAAAACAATTGCATGACAGAAGAATCCAGCTGCAATTCCTAAAAATCCAGCTACAAATGCTAAAATAATATATAAAAATCTATATATTCTAAAAGTAAATCCCATAGAAAAATCAGGAATAGCAAAAGAACAAATACCAGTAATAGCAACAATTATAATTAATATAGGACTTACTAAGTTTGCACTTACTGCAGCCTCTCCGCAATATTAATGCACCAACAATTCCGTATTGTAGGACCAATAGGTGTAGGAATTCTTAAACCTGCTTCTCTAATTAATTCAAAAGAAAATTCCATTAGAAAAATTTCAAATATAACGGGAAATGGAACGGTATTTCTAGAAGCAGCAATTGTAAACAATAATTCTGTTGGTAAAAGTTCGGTATGATAATTAGTTATAGCAACATAAAAGCCAGGTAAAAACAAAGTTATTATAATGGCAATAATACGAATAAATTTTAATAAATTTGAATACCTAAACTTTAAATTAATATCTTCTGGTGAAGATAAGAAATCAATAAAAACAGCTGGCATTATTAAAGAATATGGACTACCATTTACCAATACAACAACTCTACCTTCTAAAATATGATTAACTGCTTTATCTGGCCTTTCTGTTGCAATCATTTGTGGAAATAATGCAAGATTATTATCTTGAATAAGCTGTTCTAATTGACCAGAAGAAATAATATGTTGTACATCAAGATTATTAATTCTGTATTTTACTTCTGCAACTAAATCATTATTAGTTACATTTTTTAAATAACATATAGCAACTTTTGTTTTAGTAAGAGTGCCAACAGTAGTATTTTCAATAATTAAGTTTTCATTATTAACAAGCCTTCTTATCATTGAGGTATTAGTCCTAATTTTTTCAACAAAAGCTTCTTGAGAGCCTCTTATAACAATTTCATTTTTAGGTTCAGAAATACTTCTAGTTTCAAAGCCTTTTACGTCTAAAACAAATCCAACATTAAGAGTATCTACTATTAAAGCACAATCTCCACCATTTACAGCAGAAAAAATCTCCTCAAAAGTAGTTGTTTTTTTTATTGAATTTTGGGGAAGTAAAGAGGTATATATATAATCTTCTAAGTTAAACTTTTTTACCTTTTTTACAGTTATGTTATTTGTAATTGCAGAAGATATAGGTTTAGAAGATTCACAATTTTTAAACATTAGAGGCCTCAAAATAAAGTTATCAATAAGCTCAGAATCCACCATTCCATCAATAAAAAGCAAACAAGCTTTATATTCTTTATTTCTAATATTTAGGTTAAATTCTCTTAAAATGATATCACTATTAATTAATGTATTGTATTTAACTTTTATAAAATCAATATTCACAGAAAGAGTATCATACAAATTTTGATTGTTTTCTTGTTCATCAGGATCAAATAAACTATTATTTGAATTTACCTTTTTAGAAGCTTCTTCATCATTCTTTTCAGGAAGAGAAAACTCATAAGTATCACGAGGCTCATGGTAGAAGAATAATGATTTAAAAAAATGTTTTAATCTTTCCACAAAAAAACCTCCTATACAGCATTTTTGTTGAATAAGAAAAATCGAAGATTTTCCTATTCAACAAAATAAGTTTTTCCCAAAAATGCAAAAATATACTATTACAATAAGCAATGTTACAGGAATGTTACAAAAAAAGAACGAAAAAAATACATTTTTAAAAAACTGTTGAAAAAAATATATTATGTGGTAATATATAAAAAGATACCAAAATATGTAAAAAAAGTACATGTTTTGTAAAACAAAAGAATGGGGAGATAAAACGATGAGCCACGTAACCGTTGGGGCTGTAACACACACACACACACACACACAAGCTAATTTAATAAACGATAAAGAAATAAATATATACGCTATATTTATGTGTTTTTTTATGTGAAAAAAACATATAAATATGGCGTATTTTTTGTTGAATAGAAAAAAATCAAAGATTTTCCTGTTTAACAAAAATGCTATATAAAAAACAACAAAAATAAAATATTATAGGAAGGAAGATATGTTATGAGAAAAAACAAAAAAATGTTTTTAATTCTAATTTTAGTGGCAGGAATTATTCTTAGCTTTTCAAGCTTTGTAAATGCACATTCGGTTGAATTAGACCCAAAATCTTTAATTAGCTGGCCATTATTTGTAGCTAATGGAAAGGGGAAAATTACAATAAAACAATCAGAAACTGGTTATAGTTTGTATTATCAAGTGGTAGAAATACCAGAAACAGTATATACACAAATAGAGCAAACACGAGAAAATGCAAAGAAAAAGTTAGATAGTATAAAAAAAGAAATCGATACATTAAAAATAGAATGCGATAACAAAAAAGAACCAGTTGATGAAGCTTATAAAAAATACGATGAAAAGAAAAAAGCTGGTGCAACAGAGGCTGAATTAGAAAAACTAAAAAAAGAGTATGAAACAGCTAAAACAGATTATCAGAACAAAGCAAAAGAGTATAATAATAAAATAGATGAGTACAATGAGCTAGCAGAACAAACAAATGCAAAAGTAAAAGAATTAACACCTACGTATGTTGAAGGTAATTGGATAAAAACAACAGATGGTAGCTTTGCCGTAGATTCATCGAAATTTTCTAATAAAAGGGGCTTTGCAATTTGGGCTAAATTAGTTAGCTCTGATGGAACAATTAGCTATGATGAAGTAATATGTAGTGTAAACGGAACTAAAAAGGATGATGTAAAAGTAAAAGGAATAAGTGTTGATAAAACAACATTAACATTAGAAAAAGGAAGCTCATATACATTAAAAACGACAATCACTCCAGAAAATGCTACTAATCAATCAGTTACTTGGACAAGTGACAACAAAGATGTAGCAACTGTTTCGGGAGGAAAAATAACTGCTATAGCTAAAGGAACAGCAACAATAACAGCAACTACTGCCGATGGAAATTATACTGCAACATGTAAAGTAACAGTTAATGAAGAGAACAATGCAAGTGAACAAAAAACATTAGAGGAAATAGAAGTAAAACTAGAAAAAAATAAAGATTTTAGTTTTATAGGTTATGTTGGACATAAGCTAAATAAAAAAGGTTTAGTTGTAACAGTAACATATTCAGATGGAACAACAAAAGACATAACAACAGGCTATACAATTTCTCCAGATGAAAAATTTGCAAAAGCAGATGATGGAAAAATGAAAGTACTAAAGGTAAGTTATACAGAAAATGGAGTAACAAAAACTTGTGAAATAAATGTAAAGGTAATAGAAGACTCAACAATAAAAGATGATGATGATTTACCAGACACAGGTGCAATAGTAGTTGCTTCTATAATTACAATAGCGTGCTTAGCAACAGCAATAGGATATTTAGGATATAAAAAATATAAACAAATATAAGAATTCAAATAGGATAAAGAATAATTAATAAAAACGAAAGAGGAAAAGAAATGGAAAATAATAAGTTAAAAATAAGTTTTACAACTTTCATAATAATAATAATCGCAGTTATGGTAGTATCATTACTTATAGGAATAATATCGTATGCAGTACATAGTAATTCAAAGAATAACTATGAACATGAAATAGCAGATAATAGAAATGCCTCGCAAATTTCAAATTCTCTAAAAACTAACAGAGAAGATACTAATAATTACCAAAATTCAAAAAACAGTTTTAATGAAACCTCTAATAATGATAAAACAGATAATTCAAATACAATAAGTAACAACAATACTTCAAAACCAGATTCTACAACACAAGAAGAACCTGTAAATAGTAAAGCATCATCAATAGCTAATCCATTATCTATTGGAGAATGGGGAATTGCATCAAAAAAAGATTATAATTCAAACACAAAGCAAAATGTAGATATTCCTGTAAAAATTACAAATATAACTAGGGGCAAAATGGCACAAGAGAAATTAAAGGAATACTTAAAAGACGGCTTTTACAAATACGAAGAGCCAAAGGAAGGACTTGAATATTGCATAGTTGAATATTCTGTTGATTTGAGTAAATTAACTCCAGGAAAATATGGTAGTCGAAGCATTAGCCTAACTTCAAAAATGGGCAAAAGTACAGGTGGATATGACGATGATTCACTAGGAGCATTTAAGAACGGAAATGTAACATATATAACTAACAATTTAGACATTACATACTATGTATATGGGCAAAGTTCAACTAAAGATAATTCTGCTAATGGTGCATTTGTTGGATATATACCAGTTGGAGAAACAGACTATCTAATATCTTTTGGAGAGAAAGATGGTACTAAGGCATTTTTTAAAGGAAAATAAATATTAAATTCAGATGGATTATAAGATATAAAAGGAGGAATAATCAAATGAGCAATTGTAAAAAATGTGGAGCTACTATAAATGATGATGACTTATTTTGTAAAGAATGTGGAGAAGCTGTAAATAAAGAATTAGAATATAATAAACAACAATACCAAAACTTAAGCTATAATAAATCAGAAGGAAACAATGTTATAAGAATGGCACTAATTCCTGTAATTGCAATACTATTTTGGGTAATTGGATGGTTCTTAGGAAAAGCAATACTAGGTTAGAATTAATTTAGATATAAAAAAGGAAGGGGCAAGAACCAATGGTTACAATAAATAGAGTATTTTGTTACTCCAAAGAAGAAGCCAAAAAAAACAAAAACAACGTATCAATGGGAAGATGGCTACTTCAAATAATGCTTACAGTGGCATCGTGGATTATTATAAGTAATATACATGCGAAAGTTCATACAGAATTTATGGATATGTATGGATTCTTAATAGATTCTTCTTTATTTTTAATAGTAGCTGGGTATTTTTCAGTAAAATTTTTCATAGGTTTTCTACCTCAGCTAATGGGATTTGCAATTGACTCAGATAACAACGTATATTATGCTAACAAGGTAAACAATGGAGAAGTATTTGCTATTGGTGGAGTTACAGCAAAGAATGCTATTAACAGGTCTTTAAACAAAAGTGATAGTTTCGCAGGAGATGTAGCAGAAGGGCTGGGAGTTGCATTGAGTTTGTATTCTTTAAAACAATCAGCAAAACTAATGCAAGATCCAGAAGTAATTGCAAAAATTGTAGAAAATGCTGAAACAACTACTGGAGCAGAAGTAACACAGATTTTAAGAGTTTATAATTATACTCAAAATTTACATAAAGTAAAAATTAAATGTGATTATAAAATGGTAAAAAGAAATAAAGTAAAATATAACAAAACTATTATTATATACAAATCTTTTAACTGTTTTGATGAACTAATGAATGCTATATTAAATGTGAGAGGAGATTAAAAATGTTTTGTAATAACTGTGGTAGAGTAATAGAAGGGGATGCAAAGTTTTGTGGAAAATGTGGCGCAAAGGTTGAAAAATCCAAGTTTGATAATAACATTGAAGAGTTGGAGGTACAAGCAGATTCTAACAATAATGAAGAGTTTATCAACCAAAATTGTAATGAAAAAACAGAACAATCAGCTAAAAAAGAGGCGATAGCCTCAGTTGTTATCCCTGCAATAGCAATTTTTGTATATACTTTTATAGGACTTAGTATATTCCTTGCAGTATTTATTGCTGGAATAGGATTTGAATGTGCCAAGGGAGGGAAAAAATATAGCAAAAAACTATCAACAACAGGATATGTTCTGAATGGAATTTTGTGTGTAATGGCAGTCATTATGTATATAGCTATCAGGATGGAGGGCAAATAGAAAAAATTAAAAACTAATAATGGGCGTAATTATGCGCTCCTTATTTTTTTTGGATTTTTGTTGTAATATAAAAATCCATATGGTAGAATATATTTGTTAAAATAGAAATAAAAGGAAAGATATTTTTGAAGAAGAATATAAAAGATTATAATTTAGATGAATTAAAAAATGTAATGGTAGAATTAGGAGAAAAGCCATTTAGAGCAGAACAAATTTTTAAATGGATATTTGTAGAAAATGTTACAAGATTTGATGAAATGACTAATTTATCATTAGAATTAAGAGAAAAGCTAAAAGAAAATTTTGATTTACACATATTTAAAATAATACAAAAACAAGAATCAAAAGATGGTACAAAAAAATATTTATTTGACGTTTTAGATGGCAATGCAATAGAATCTGTACTTATGCAATACAAATATGGAAAAACAATATGTGTTTCATCTCAAATAGGATGCAAAATGGGATGTAAGTTCTGCGCTTCAACAGGAGTAAAATTTGTAAGAAACTTAACATCAGGGGAAATAGTAGAACAACTTTTAGCAATAGAAAGAGATGAAAATATTAAAATATCAAACCTAGTATTTATGGGAATTGGAGAGCCATTAGACAATTACAATAATGTTATAAATGCCGTACATATATTAAACAATCCAAAAGGAATAAATATGGGAGCAAGGCATATTAGTATATCAACAAGCGGACTAGTTCCTAAAATATATGATTTAGCAGATGAAAATTTACAATGTACACTTTCAGTATCACTACATAGCCCAACAGACGAAAAAAGAAGTCAAATGATGCCAGTAAATAACACATACAACATAGAAGAATTAATGAAAGCATGTAGATATTATATAGAAAAAACAAATAAAAGAATATCTTTTGAATATGCACTTGCAAAAGAAAATAATGATAACATGCAAGACGCAAAAGATCTTGTAAAACTATTAAAAGGTATGCTTTGCCATGTGAATTTAATACCAATAAATAAAATAGAAAATGGCAAATATACAAAAAGCACAAATGAAAACATATTAAAATTTAGAGATTATTTAAACGAAAAAGGAATTGTTGCCACAGTTAGAAGAGAGCTGGGCTCAGACATAGATGCAGCCTGTGGTCAACTTAGAAAAAAAGAGGTGGAAAGATGCGAGTCTACGCAAAAACAGATATAGGTAAAGCAAGGGAAATGAATCAAGATTTTTACTATGTTTCTCAGGTAAACGAGAATATGGCTTTATGTATTTTGGCAGATGGAATGGGCGGATATAAAGGCGGAGAAATAGCGAGTAGTTTAGCAACGAATTCATCAAAAGAATATATAGAGGAAAATTTTGATAAAATAGAGCATTCAGACGAAGAAATTATGAATTTAATAAAATCTGCAATGGATTATGCTAATATAGCCGTTTATAAAAAAGCAAAAGCAAATGAAGAACTAGAACAAATGGGAACTACTCTTGAGATTTGTATAATATATAACAACAAAGCTTATATTGGACATATAGGAGATAGTAGAATATATAGAATACGAAAAAATATAATTAGAAGAATAACAACAGATCATAGTTATGTAGAAAAATTAGTAAAAGATGGGACAATAACTAGAGAAGAAGCATTTTATCATCCAAAGAAAAATATGCTTATGAAAGCATTAGGATGTAACGAGAGCATAGAACCAGATATACTAATAAAAGAGTTTTTAGAAAATGACATTATGCTTATGTGTTCAGATGGACTTACAAATATGCTAACAGAAGAGGTAATATATAATATAGTTAAGGAAGAGCCAGAAACGGCATCTGAAAACTTAGTGAAAAAGGCTAATGAAAATGGAGGATATGATAACATTAGCGTTATACTAATCGAAAATTAGTAAGCTATATATTTATATAGTTTTGGAAAGAGGGATTAAAATGGATTTGGAAGGAAAATTACTTGGTAACAGATATGAAATAATAGAAAGAATAGGCAGTGGAGGAATGGCAACAGTTTACAAAGCAAAATGCTTAGTATTAAAAAGATTTGTTGCAGTAAAAGTATTAAGAGATGAGTTTACAACAGACGAAGAATTTATAAAAAGATTTAATGTAGAAGCACAAGCTGTTGCAAGTTTAACACATCCAAATATTGTTTCTGTATATGATGTAGGACATGAAGGTAATTTATATTATATAGTAATGGAACTTGTAAAAGGAAAAACATTAAAAGAAATAATAGTAGAAGATGGTGCATTAGGCTGGAAATGGTCTGTAAAAATAGCAATGCAAATAGCTTCTGCTTTAGAAACAGCACATAGAAATAATATTATACATAGAGATATAAAACCACACAATATAATTATAACAGAAGACGGAGTAGCAAAAGTGACAGATTTTGGAATAGCAAAAGCAGTTTCAAATTCAACAATCACCGCTTTTGGCACAACAATTGGTTCTGTACACTATTTTTCACCAGAACATGCAAGAGGCGGATTTACAGATGCAAGATCTGACTTATATTCACTTGGAGTAGTAATGTACGAAATGGTTACAGGAAGAGTACCTTTTGATAGCGATACTCCAGTTTCTGTTGCATTAAAACACATGCAAGAAGAACCAATAGAACCAATAAAAATAAAACCAGATTTACCACAATGTGTAAATGATATAATTATGAAGGCAATGAGAAAAGATGCAAACGAAAGATATCAAACAGCAACAGAAATGATAAAAGATTTAGAACTAGCATTAAAACATCCAGAAGAAAAATTTGTTTCTACATCTAATGTAGGAGATTTTCCAACACAAAAAATATCATTAGATTATGCAGAAAAATTACAAAAACAGGAACAAGGAAAAAAACCAGGAAAATTTGATAAGATAAAAAAATACTTTGAAGAACATCCAGCAGTAAAAGTAATAGCTATAATACTTGCTTGCATTTTAGCTTTTTCACTTGCAATGGGAGGAACTTACTTAGTACTATCTTTAGGCAGAGCAAAAGAAGTGCAAATACCTAATTTACAAGGACTAACAAAAGAAGAAGCAGAACAAAAAGCAAAAGAATTAAAAATAAAAATAGAAGTTAGCGAAGAAAAATATCATTTAGAGATTCCAGAAGGACAAATAATAGAGCAAGACCCTAAATATCAAGACAATTATAAAATAAAAGAAGGAAGCACAATTAAAATTGTAATAAGTAAAGGGCAAGAAATAGTAGAAATGCCTAAAGTAGTTGGAAAAACAAGAGATGAAGCAACTAAAATGCTAAAAGAAGTAGGCTTAGAAGTAAAGGTTGAAGAAGAATTTAGTGATGATGTAGAGAAAAATTATATAACAAAACAAGAAATTGCAGAAGGAGAAAAAATCCCAGCAGGCACAACAGTTACAATTTATTCAAGCATGGGAATAGAACAAGTACAAGTACCAGATTTATCAGGTAAAACAGAAAGTGAAGCCAAAAATGCAATAAGCAGTGCTAAATTAAAATGGAAAAGCACAGATAAAACATCAGATTCTAGTAAACCAAATGGTGTTGTAGTAAATCAATCAATATCAAATGGTAGTATGGTGGATAAAAATACAGAAATAACAATAACAGTAAATGAATTTGATGAAATAAAAACAGGAAAAGTAACAGTAAATGTTAAATCACTTGGAAATTATAAGAAACAAGTTGATGAAGAAACAGGAGAAGAAAAAACAGTATATGTACCATTGAAAGTAACAGTAAATGGAGAACAAGTATTAAGTGAAAATGTAAACACAATGACAACAGATAAGTCTGTATCAATACAAGGAATTGGAACAGTAACAATAAAAGTATATCTAGATGGAAACTTAAAAAGAACAGAAAATATTAATTTGAATACACAATCATCAATAACAATAGAATAATATAAGTATAATTTGGGCGCAATTTATGCGCCTGAAAATATGAATTTTATATGATAGGAGAATTAGAATGGTAGAAATATCAACATCTATACTAACAGTTGAAAAAGAAAAAGCAACAAGAACTTTTTATGACTTAGAAGTAGCGGGAACAGATTATTATCACATAGATATAATGGACGGAAAATTTGTAGAAAAAAATACAGAAGAACTAATGTATGAGTATGCAAGCACAATAAAACAAATATCAAATTTACCATTAGATGTACACCTTATGGTTGAAGACATTAAACCACATATAGAAAAATATATTCCATTAGAGCCAAGTATTATTACATTCCATTATGAAGCATGTAAAAATAAAAAAGAAGTATTAGAATATATAAATTGTTTAAAACAAAACAATATAAAACCTGCAATTTCAATAAAACCAAATACAGGTATAGATGAAATAAAAGAATTTTTGCCATTTCTATATATGGTTCTTGTAATGACAGTAGAACCAGGAAAAGGTGGACAAAAACTAATTCCAGAAACGTTATCAAAAGTAAAAGAACTAAAAAAATATATTGAAGAAAATAATTTAGACACATATATAGAAGTAGACGGAGGAATAAATAAAAACACAATAAATGAAGCAAAACAAGCAGGAATAGACATAGCCGTTGCCGGCAGTGCTATAATATCAGCAGAAGATTTTAAAACAGCAATAAAAGAATTAAAATATTAACAAAAGAAAGGACATAAAAATGCTTCAGCAAAAAGAAAGAGAAGAGAAAGATATCGAAACATACAAAATCATAAAAAAAAGAAGTAAGCATCCAATAATAACAGGAATATTAAAAGCAATAACAATTATGTTTTTATTGCTTTTAATTGTTGTGCTTGTAGTAGGAGGTTATGCTGCATATAAAGTATATGGAATTGTAAAGGATGCACGATTAGGCAAAAATGATTTAACAATTAAATATGAGAATTCAGTAGTAAAAGATATGGAAAATAATACTATAGGAATTTTAAATGGCAACGAAAATAGAGAAAGCATAAGCATAAAAGAAATGCCAGAGTATTTACCAGCAGCATTTGTAGCAATAGAAGACGAGAGATTTTATGAACACAAAGGGGTAGATGTAAAAAGAACATTAAGAGCAACATATACATATATAAAAAATAAAGGTAAATCTCCATTTGGAGGAAGTACAATAACCCAACAGATGGTAAAAAACTTAACTCAAGAAAAAGAAGATACATGGCAAAGAAAAGTAAGAGAAATGGCAAGAGCATATTATGTTGAACAAGAAATGTCAAAAGAGCAAATTCTAGAATTATATTTAAACCTAATATTTTTAGGTGACACAGTATATGGCGTAGAAAAAGGTTCAAATTACTATTTTAGCAAAAGTGTAAAAGATTTAGACTTAGCAGAATGTGCTTTTTTAGCAGGAATAAATCATTCTCCTAATTCATATAATCCATTTGATGAGAACAACAAAGAAGTTATGGATAACATAAAAAAGAGAACAAAAGTTGTTTTAAATAAAATGAAAGAATTAGGAAAAATAAAAACCGAAGAAGAATATTTACAAGCAGTAAAAGAAGTTGAAGAAGGGTTAAATTTTAATAAAGGAGCATTCCCACAAACAGTATTTTCTTATCATACAGATGCAGCAATAAATCAGATAATTGCACAATTACAAAAAGAGCATGACTGGACATACAAACAAGCAAAATTATATTTATCTAGTGGGGGATTTACAATATATACTACTCAAAATCCAAAGGTACAATATATAATAGATGAAGAGCTTAAAAAAGAAAAATATAATCAAACTGCAGTAGATAAAAAAGGAAATCCTCAGCAATCACAGGCTGCAGTGGTATTAATAGACCATACAACAGGTTACGTACTAGGAGTTTCTGGGGGGATTGGAGAAAAAAACACAGCATTTGGATTTAATAGAGCAACAGATGCAGTAAGACAAACAGGTTCATCAATGAAACCAATAGCAGTATTGGCACCAGCTATTAATGAAGGGATAATAACAGCAGCAACAGTTTTTGATGACAATCCAACATCTTTTAATAATGGAACTTTTGAGCCTAAAAACTTTGGTAATAAATATATGGGGTTGATTACAGCAAGAAAAGCAATTGCAAACTCACAAAATATACCAATGGTAAAATCGATGTGTTTATTAACTCCGGAAAAATCAATTAAATATTTAAAAGAAATGGGAATTACAACAATTAGTGAAAAAGACGATAATGTTCTAGCTTTAGCCTTAGGTGGGCTAACATGGGGAGTATCACCACTAGAAATGGCAGGAGCATATTCTACAATTGCAAATAATGGAATATACAAAGAACCTACTTTTTATAGTAAAGTTGTAGATGAAAATGGAGATATAGTATTAAAACCAAATCAAAAACCAAAAAGAGTAATTTCCGAGCAAGCTGCGTATGTATTAAAAGAAATGCTAACAGAATCAGTAAAAACAGGAACTTCAACAACATGTACAATAGATGGAATGAGTGTAGCTGCAAAAACAGGAACAACAAATAATGATTATGATAGATGGTTTTGTGCATTTACTCCATATTACACGACTACAGTTTGGTATGGATATGACGATAGCTGTACAGTAACAGGATGGGCACTTAATCCATCAGCTCAAATATGGACATCTGTAATGAGACAAGTGCATGATGGCTTAGAACCAAAAACATTTGAAGAGACAAAACCAGCAGATGTAGTAGAAGCGATAATATGCGAAAAATCTGGATTTTTAGCCACATCTACATGTAAAAATTACAGAACATCAAGAACAGAATATTTTGTAAAAGGTACAGAACCTATACAAACATGCCCATATCATTCAACAGCTAAAGTATGTATAGAAAGTGGTTTGTTAGCAACAGAAAAATGTACTAAAACAAAAAGAGTGTATGGAAGAGGAGAGTATATAAACAAAAATAATCTATGGAAAACAAGATCTTCTTACGGTTCACCAAAAAACGTGCCTTTACAAAGATGTACAATACACCAATAAATGGAGTAGGAGAATATATATGAATATGATTAATACAATAGATACAACTATATATGAACTAACTATTAAACTAATGAGCAATGGGATGACTAACTTTATGCTATTTATGTCTCATTTAGGCTCAGCGATAACATTAATTGTATTAACAATAGCATTTATTCTGTTACTAAAGAACAAAACAAATTCAAAATTTATTGCAATAAATCTAGCTTTGGTATTCATTATAAATAGAATACTAAAACTAGCTGTTGCAAGACCTAGACCGGAAGTATTAAAGATAGTGCAAGAAAGCGGATATAGTTTCCCAAGTGGACATAGTATGGTAGCTACTGGATTCTATGGATTTTTAATATATTTAATTTACAAAAATGTAGAAAATAAAAAAATAAAATACCCATTAATAGTAATGTTATCTATTCTAATACTATTAATAGGTATAAGTAGAGTATACTTAGGTGCACATTATGCAACAGATGTTATAGGTGGATGGATAATAGGCATTGTGTACTTAGCATTCTTTATAAAATATGCATATAAAAAAGCTATTAGAAGATTAAAGAAAACTTTTTAGCTTTTCAACACTTTCTTCTTGAAATCTAACAAAATCATTTAAAAGTCTATCTGTTTCTTTATCTAAATTTTTATTGTGATTTAACAGCTTTCTACCTTCAATAATGCCCATATTTGTTCCTTGAATAAGAAGCTCTGCTATTTTTGAATTGCTAGTATCTTTTAATGTATTCATTTGAATACCATACCAAAGCATTGCTTTACTTGTTATTTTATAATCATTAGGAACTTCGTTATAGTTTTTAAAAGCATTGTCTACTTGTGTAAGAATATTATTATACATACTATATTCATGCGTTAACGTATCTTTTAAATTTGGTTCTTCAACTTTATCAGCAACATAAGAAATGGCATCCATTCCCATTTTTACACCTTTGCATACTTCTTTTAAAACATCTAAATTTTCTTCCATAAAATCACCTCACAAAAATAGTATTTACAAATTTTACAAAAATATAAATAAAATATTATTGACACATCAAAAAACAAAACATAAAATAAAGATGTAAAAATTTAACAAAGGAGTATAAGTATGGAGATAATTTATTTTTTAATTCTAATAATTTTAGCAATTATTCTTTTTAAAATTATTTTTAAAATAAATATTAAAAAAATGAAAGGAAAAAAGGAAAACAAAGAGCTAGAAGAAATAACAGATAAATTTCCACAGAATGTTGAAGTTGCAAAAACAATGTTAGAAATGCTAGACAATAACTCAGTAAAAATAGAGGAGGCAAAAAATACAGAGACAAGCTTATATATAGCAGTTACAAATAAAATAAGCATAGCAGACATGAAAAAGAATTATGCAAGAATACAAACAATAGCACATGAATGTATACACTCATGCCAAGACAGAAGATTATTACTATTTAACTTTATATTTTCAAATATAAATATTATATACTTTATAATAATAAGCATATTAACAATATTAAAAGTAATAAGTAATCAAAATTTGCAAATAGAAATACTTATGCTATTTACGTTAATTGAGTTTAGTGTAAGAAGCTTTTTAGAAATAGATGCAATGACAAAAGCAAAATATCTTGCAAAAGAGTATATGGAAAAAATCAAGCTTTGCACAGAAGAAGAAAAAAATAAATTACTAAAAGAGTATGGCAATATAAACAAAATAGGAATACCATTTGTAATAGACAATTTACTAACAACAGCACTTGTAAGAGTTTTAATTTATTGCATAATTTCGATAATTTGGTAAGAAACAGATAAATTGTAATTTGTTGGGGCGATTTTCATAATGCCTTCGGGTCGCCCAGGAGTGCGACCCCTACAATGTTTGCAACATGTTTCCATCCGAAATTAAAATATTAAAAACGAAAAAAATTGTGAATGGAGTTAGCTTGAATTAGAAATTGTTCTTCGAGCGCAGTAGGGAATCTCATTTTTAATGAGGGCGCTGCGGAGCAAGAAGATTTACAATTTCTATGAAAGCGACATGACCTGAACCATTTTTTGAATTTTAATATTTTAATTTTGAATATAATTACAAATTACAATTTGTGAAAAGGAGGAACAAAATTGTTAAAAAAAATATGGTTACATTTTAAATTAATTACAAAGCATAGATGGATAGTTTTTAAATTGTGTACAAGGGCAGGATTACCATGGAGAGGACTTATACACGATTTATCTAAATATGGTCCAACAGAATTTTGGGAAAGTGCAAAATACTATGTAGGTTATAAAAGTCCAATACAAGTAGCAAGAGAAAAAAGGCAATACTCAGCTGCATGGCTTCATCATAAAGGACATAACAAACATCACGAAGAGTACTGGTATGATTTTAATGCACCAGTAAAGGCGCCAGTTATACCTTATAAATATACAATAGAAATGTTATGTGATAATCTATCTGCCGGAATGGTTTATAAAGGAAAAGATTTTACAAATGATTATCCATTGTGGTATTGGAATAATGTAAAGAATAAGGAGCTATTTCATCCAAAATTAATAAACTTTTTTGATGATATTTTTAACGAAATAAGTAATAAGGGAATAAAAGAAGTTTTAAATAAAAGACACTTGAAAGAAAAATACAATAAATATTGTAATTAATCTGTTCTTTCAATACCTTTAATATTGCGATAGCCATCAGGAACTAAACCATTATTTACTTTGCTTTGAAGTTCTTCTTTAGAAATAGGGATATACTTATTTTCACTACCAGAAAAAGCAAAATAAACAATATTATTTTTACCACCTTCAGATAAGTCCAAAGAAACATAAGAAGATAAATCTTTGTTTTTTATACTAGAATAATGGCAAGTATAAATAGAAATTTTTCGTATTTCTTCATCAGAAAAAACAGCAGAACAAAGCCTATTATAAAAGCTTGTTAATTCAGAAAAACCAGCTTTATAGGAATTGCTTTCACTATAAACATTAAGATTATTTATTAAAAACAAGAATTTGTATTTTAGTAGCTCAGAAGGAGTGCAAGAATCTAAAGTAATATCTTTTGGTAAAATATATTCATTAACAAAATCAGGATTTTTTAATTCTGATTTTATTTTTTCAATAAAATCATTCATGTAAAGGCCATGAAAAGTATAACCAAATTTGTTATCCATTGCTTCAAGTTCTTCTGTGGAAAGAGATTTAAGACTGCTAGAATATTTGCGAGCCAATTCGTAATAAACAACACCATTCAGATGTTCAGAAGGAGGGGCAAAATTTCTAGTTCTAGAACCAGTTTGAATTTTAGCTAAATCTGCAAGAAGATTTGCATAATAAATATTGCCATCCTTAGTTTTTATAATGGTGTCTGCATGTTCTAAACCTTTAAAATAAAAAACTTTTGCTTTTATACCAAGTTTATTTAAAATATAAGTATATAATTCAGAAGAGGAATTACATATTACATTTGGAAAATTTATATTATTAATATTCTTTCCAGCTTCAAAAAGCCTAGATTGTTTACTAAGAGACCTAGTTAAAGAATACTCAGTATCTTGAGCTAATACTTTTCCAAGTTCAAGATAAACAAAATAAGCAGTTTCTAATTCAGTTAAATTTTCTGGTACAGAACCAATAATTTTTTCAATTGTTTTTCTCATATATTCATTATAACATAAAAATTCCAAACTTTAAAGTTATTGCTAAATTGCAAGCATTATGTTAAAATATCTGATAGTGACTAAGGAGGAAAAATAATGCACGATAAACAAAAATATATTAGAAACTTTAGTATAATAGCACATATAGATCATGGAAAATCAACATTAGCAGATAGATTAATAGAAAAAACAGGACTTTTATCTTCTAGAGAGATGGAAAGCCAAGTACTAGATAATATGGACCTAGAAAGAGAACGTGGAATTACAATAAAAGCACAGGCTGTTAGAATGTTATATAAAGCAAAAGACGGAAATGAATATATATTAAATTTAATAGATACACCAGGGCATGTAGACTTTAACTATGAGGTTTCAAAAAGTTTAGCTGCATGCGAAGGGGCAATATTAGTTGTAGATGCAAGTCAAGGAGTGGAAGCACAAACACTTGCTAACGTATATTTGGCATTAGATAACAACCTAGAGATTTTACCAGTAATAAACAAAGTGGATTTGCCAAATGCTAGACCAGAAGAAATAAAAAAAGAAATAGAAGATATAATTGGAATACCAGCAATGGATGCACCTTGTATTTCTGCAAAAACAGGATTAAATATTGATGAAGTTTTAGAAAGAATAGTAACAGATTTTAAACCACCAGTAGGAGATGAAACAAAACCATTAAAATGTTTAATATTTGATTCTTTTTATGATAATTATAAAGGAGCATTAAGCTATGTAAGAGTAGTAGAAGGAACAGTAAAAACTGGTGACGAAATACTATTTATGGCCACGAATAAAAAATTTGTAGTATCAGAGCTTGGATATTTAGAGCCAGGAACTACAGTGCCAGCAGAAAAATTAACAGCAGGAGAAGTTGGATATATTGCAGCTAGTATAAAAAATGTATCTGATTTACATGTAGGAGATACAATAACAACAGTAGAAAATCCAGCAAAAGAACCACTTCCAGGATATAAAAAAGCAAATTCTATGGTGTATTGTGGAATGTACCCATTAGATGGAGGAGATTACGAAAATTTAAAAACAGCATTAGAAAAGTTAAAATTAAATGATGCAGCATTAGAGTATGAACCAGAAACATCTATTGCATTAGGATTTGGTTTTAGATGTGGATTTTTAGGGTTACTTCATTTGGAAATTATACAAGAAAGATTAGAAAGGGAATTTGACTTAAATTTAATCACAACAGCACCATCAGTTATATACAAGGTATATAAGCAAACAGGAGAGGTAATAGAACTATATAATCCAGTAGATTTACCACCAGCGCAAGAAATAAGCTATATAGAAGAACCAATAGTAAAAGCAGAAATAATGCTTCCAAAAGAATTTGTTGGAAACGTAATGGAAATATGCCAAGATAGACGTGGCACATATATTGATATGAAATATTTAGATAGCACAAGAGTAACATTGGAATATGAATTACCACTAAATGAAATAATATATGATTTTTTTGATACATTAAAATCAAAAACAAAAGGCTATGCTTCTTTTGACTATGAGTTTAAAGAATACAGAAGAGCAGAACTTGTAAAATTAGATATACATATAAATAATGAGCCAGTTGATGCATTATCTTTTATAGTACATAAAGATACAGCATATACAAGAGGTAGAAAAATGGCAGAAAAACTAAAAACAGTTATACCAAGACAATTATTTGAAATACCAATTCAAGCAGTTGTAGGCGGAAAAATTATAGCAAGAGAAACAATATCTGCAATGAGAAAAGACGTACTTGCAAAATGCTATGGTGGAGATGTTACAAGAAAGAAAAAATTGTTAGAGAAGCAGAAAAAAGGTAAAAAGAAGATGAGACAAATAGGAAAAGTTGAAGTACCACAAGAAGCCTTTTTATCAGTTTTAAAATTAGATGAAGATTAAAAAATATATAAAATTTATTGCAAATGTTGTAGGGGTCGCCGTCCTCGGCAACCTGAAGAACAGGAGAGGTTAAAAATGAAAAAAGAAGAGTTAAAAAAGAATAATACAGATAAACAAAGCGTATCTGACCAAATAGAAGGACGAAATTCCGTACTAGAATTATTAGAATCAAATAGGGATATAAATAAAATATTTATTGCAAGAGGAGAAAGACACGGTTCTATAAATAAAATAATAGCAAAAGCTAAGGAAAGAAAAATAGTTATTGTAGAAGTAGAAAGACAAAAACTAAATGCAATTTCTGAAACAGAAAATCATCAAGGAGTAATTGCAATAGTACCTCCATTTAATTATTGCGAAGTAGAAGACATATTAGAAGAGGCAAAATCAAAAAATGAAGACCCATTTATACTAATCTTAGATGGAATAGAAGACCCACATAATCTAGGCTCAATAATAAGAACAGCAGAAACAGCAGGAGTACATGGAGTTATAATACCAAAAAGAAGAGCTGTTCGGAGTGAATGCGACTGTATCAAAATCATCAGCAGGAGCAGTAGAACATGTAAAAATTGCAAGAGTAAATAATATTAATGAAACAATAAAATACTTAAAAGAACAAGGAGTATGGATTTGCGGAACAGATGGAGATGCAAAAACATATTACTATAATCAAGATTTAAAAGGAGCACTTGCAATAATAATAGGAAGTGAAGGCTTTGGAATGAATAGACTTGTAAAAGAAAATTGCGATTTCTTAGTAAAAATTCCAATGAAAGGGAAAATAACATCTTTAAATGCTTCTGTTTCTGCAGGAATTGTAATATACGAAGCAGTAAAACAGAAGAACTTGACAAAACAATAAAATAAGTATACAATATTAACATAATTTCATATTTGGGACTTGATCCAACACCACCCATCCGACTTTTTCATACGACCCTTCTTTTCCCCCCGTCCTTCCGGTACATAACTCCAAAAATTTTTGATCAAGTCCTACCGGGACTCTTTATAACAAGAGTCCCGGTTTCGTTTTGCGTAAATTATTATTTTCATATAAAAATATAATAGAAGAATTGACAAATTTTACAAAGAATAATAAAATAAAAAAGAATTATATATTTGTCCCTACAATGGTGGGGACGGTTTTCGTATAAAGGAGTAATTTTATGAAAAAGGTTAGTAAAGAAGAAATTAGGCATATTGCAAATTTAGCAAGATTAGAGTTAGATGAAAATGAAATAGATAATTATATAGAAAACTTACAAGATATCTTAAATTTTGCAGATGTTGTAAATAATGCACCAGTACAAGATTTAGATATCACAATCGGAACAAATGAAGCAAAAAATGTGTTTAGAAAAGACGAAGTTAAAATATTTGAAGACAATGAAGCATTACTTGCAAATGCAAAAGAGAAAGAAAGAAATATGTTTAAAATTCCAAAAGTAATTCAATAATGTAAGGAACGTCGCCATCAACGACCCGCACTAAAAAAAGGAGGAAAATATGGAACTATATGAGTTAACAGTTCATGAATTAATGGACAAGTTAAATAAAAAGGAAATAACATCAGAAGATATTACAAAAAGCTATGTAAGTAGAATAAATGAAAAAGAAGACAACATAGAAGCTTTTGTTACTGTTCTTTCAGAAGAGGCAGAAAACAAAGCCAAAGAAATAGATCAAAAAATAGAAAAAGGAGAAATTACAAATAAGTTAGCAGGAATTCCAATAGGAATAAAAGACAACATTTGTACAAAAGGCATAAAAACAACATGTGCGTCTAAAATGTTAGAAGATTTTGTATCTCCATATAATGCAACAGTAATGGACAAAATAAATGCAGAGAATTTAATTACAATAGGAAAACTTAATATGGATGAATTTGCTATGGGCGGTTCAACAGAAAATTCATACTTTAAGAAAACAAAAAATCCTTGGAATTTAAGTAAAGTTCCAGGAGGGTCATCAGGAGGAAGTGCAGCAGCAGTTGCTAGTCAAATGGTACCTTGGGCTTTGGGCTCAGATACAGGTGGAAGTATTAGACAACCAGCTTCTTTCTGCGGAATTGTGGGGCTAAAACCAACTTATGGACTTGTTTCAAGATATGGATTAGTAGCATTTGCATCATCACTTGACCAAATAGGACCAATAACAAAAGATGTTAGAGATAGTGCTATTCTATTAAATATAATTGCAGGACATGACGAAAAAGATTCTACATCAGTAGATATGCCTAAAAAAGATTATGAAAAAGCATTAACAGGGAATATAAAAGGCTTAAAGATAGGTGTGCCTAAAGAATTCTTTGGAGAAGGAATAAATGAAGAAGTTAAAGAAAGCCTAAAACAAGCAATAGAAACATATAAAAAATTGGGAGCAGAAGTTGAAGAGTTTTCTTTAGATATTGCAAAATATGCATTAGCAACATACTATATAATTGCTTGCGCAGAAGCTAGTTCTAACTTAGGTAGATTTGATGGAATTAGATATACTTATAGAGCAAAAGATTTTAAAGACTTAAAAGATTTATATAAAAAGACTAGAAGTGAGGGCTTTGGAGCAGAAGTAAAAAGAAGAATTATACTTGGAACTTATGTGTTGTCTTCTGGATATTATGATGCATATTATAAAAAAGCTCAACAAGTTCGTACATTGGTAATGAATGAATTTAATAAAGGCTTTGAAAAATATGATGTTATACTTACTCCAACATCACCAACAGTAGCTTTTGGAATAGGAGAAAAATCAAATAACCCATTAGAAATGTATTTAGCAGATATTTGTACTGTTTCTGTAAATATAGCAGGATTACCTGGTATTTCAATTCCTTGCGGAATAGATAAGGAAGAAATGCCAATAGGAATGCAATTAATAGGAAACAAATTCCAAGAAGAAACTATATTAAATACAGCATATAGTTTTGAACAAGAATATAAATTTAGAGAGAAATATAAACCTCAATTCAAAGGAGGGGTAAAATAATGGCAAGAGAAGATTATGAAGCAGTAATAGGATTGGAAGTTCACGCAGAGCTTTCAACAAAAACAAAAATATTTTGTTCATGCCCAACTACATTTGGAGCAGAACCAAACACTCATGTTTGTCCAATATGTATGGCAATGCCAGGAACATTACCTGTGCTAAATGAGAAAGTTGTAGAATATGCCGTAAAAGCAGGTCTTGCAACAAATTGCGAAATTTCAAAAGATAGCAAAAATGATAGAAAAAATTACTATTATCCAGACTTACCAAAATCATACCAAATATCACAATATGATAAACCATTATGTAATCATGGATATGTAGAAATTGATGATGAAAATGGAAACAAAAAGAAAATTGGAATTTTAAGAATTCACATAGAAGAAGACGCAGGGAAACTAAATCATGATGAATTTGGTGGAGACAGTTTAGTTGACTTAAACAGAGCAGGAGTTCCATTAATAGAAATCGTTTCTATGCCAGATATGAGTAGCGCAGAAGAAGCAGATAGATATTTAAAAAAACTAAAATCAATACTAGAATATATAGAAGTATCAGATTGCAAAATGCAAGAAGGTTCTTTTAGAGCAGATGTTAACGTATCTGTAAAAAAGAAAACTGATACTAAATTAGGAACACGTTCAGAAATGAAAAATATGAGCTCATTTAGAAGTATTACAAGAGGTATTGAATATGAAATAGAAAGACAAATAGATTTATTAGAAGCAGGAGAAAAAGTAATACAAGAAACTTTAAAATGGGACGAGGTATCTGGAAGAACATTTTCAATGAGAGATAAAGAAAATGCAAAGGATTATAGATACTTCCCAGAACCTGATTTAGTAGCAATAAAACTTTCAGATGAATATATAGAAAACGTAAAAAACAGTTTGCCAGAACTTCCAGAATCTAGACTTAATAGATATGTAGAAGAATATAAAATGACACCAAAAGATGCTGGAATAATAGTAAACTCAAAATATTTATCAGATTTATTTGAAAAGGCATCAAGTATTTGTAACAACTATAAAGCAGTTAGCAACTGGATTATTTCAGATATAACAGGAATATTAAATGAAAAAGAGTTAGAACCAAACGAAATTCCATTTACAGCAGAAGAACTTGCAAAAGTTGTAATATTAATAGATAAAGGAACAATTAGTTCTAGTATAGGTAAAAAAGTAGTAGCAGAACTATTTGAGAATCCAAGAGATCCAGAAGAAATTATAAAAGAAAAAGGATGGATACAAATTTCTGATGAGGGTGCAATTAAAGAAGTGGTTATGAATATACTAGAAGCAAATCCACAATCAATAGCAGACTTCAAAGCAGGAAAAGATAGAGCACTAGGATTTTTAGTAGGACAAGCAATGAAACAAACAAAGGGAAAAGCAAACCCTCAACTTCTAAACAAGATGTTCCTAGAAGAATTAAAAAAATAAACTAAAAGCCTTGACAAGACAAAGAAAAATTAGTATAATTTTATAGTGACTTTAAAGAATAATATGTAAAACATAGATAGATAAAGCATTTACGAGGGAGGGAATAAAAATGGCACAACCAAAAAGAAGATGGTCAAAACAAAGAACACATACAAAAAGATCAACATGGAAATTAGAAACACCAAATATTGCAACATGTAAACATTGTGGAGAGCCAGTATTACCACACAGAGTTTGCGACAATTGTGGATATTATGATGGAAAAGAAGTAATAGTAAAAAAAGATGCCTAAAAAAGGCATTTTTTTTGTTTACCCATATATACAGCAAGGTTGACTAAATAAAGTATATGATATAAAATATTAGGCGAAAGAAAAGGGTGAGAAAATGGCAAAACCAATAGTTGCAATAATAGGAAAACCAAATGTAGGAAAATCAACATTTTTTAATTATATAATAGGAAAAAGAATTTCAATAGTAGAGGATATTCCAGGAGTAACAAGAGACAGAGTTTATGGAGAAGCAAATTGGAGAGGAAGAAACTTTACATTAATAGATACAGGTGGAATTGAACCTAAATCTGATGACATTATCCTATCTCAAATGAAAGAACAAGCAGATATAGCAATAAGTATAGCAGATGTTATTATATTTTTAACAGACATAAAACAAGGAGTAACTGCAACAGACCAAGAAATATCACTTATGCTAAAAAAATCAAAAAAGCCAATAGTATTAGTGTGCAATAAATCTGACAATGTAGGAGAAACAAGTAATGACATATATGAATTTTACAATTTAGGAATAGGTGAGCCATATCCAGTGTCTTCTGCAAATGCACTAGGAATAGGAGATGTACTGGATGCTGTATATGAACATTTTCCAGAAAAAGACGAATCAGAAGACGAAAATCAAATAGTAAATGTAGCTGTAATAGGAAAACCAAATGTAGGAAAATCTTCTCTAGTAAATAAAATCCTAGGAGAAAACAGAGTAATTGTAAGTAATATTGCGGGAACAACACGAGATGCAATAGATTCATATTTTGAAAATGAGCATGGAAAATATAATTTTATAGATACAGCTGGAATTAGAAGAAAAAGTAAAACAACTGAATCAATAGAAAAATTTAGTATAATGAGATCTCTTTTAGCAATAGAAAGAGCAGATATATGTTTACTATTAATAGACGCAAACGAAGGAGTAACAGACCAAGATGCAAAGATTGCAGGAGAAGCACACGAAGCAGGTAAAGGAATTATAATAGTAGTAAACAAATGGGATGAGGTAGAAAAAACAACAGGAACTTTAGAAAAATATACAAAAGAAGTATATAATAAATTAAGTTATTTATCTTATGCACCAATAATATTTATATCTGCAAAAACAGGCCAAAGAGTAGATAAAATATTTGACATGATAAATACAGTAGCAAATAATAATGCAATAAGAGTTTCTACATCAATGCTAAACCAAGTTATAAATGAGGCAATAGCAGTAGTTCAACCACCAACAGATAAAGGAAGAAGACTTAAAATACTGTATGCTACACAAGCAAGTACAAAACCACCAACATTTGTAATATTTGTTAATAGCAAAAAATTATTTCATTTTTCTTATGAGAGATATTTGGTAAATCAAATAAGAACAAACTTTGGGATAACAGGAACGCCAATAAGAGTAATTACAAGAGAAAAGGGAGAAAAGGAGGAATAAAAATGATAGGAGTATATATAGGAGTTGCAATAGTTGCGTATTTTTTAGGAAGTATAAGCTTTTCAGTAATTTTTAGTAGAAAGTTTGCAGGATTTGATGTAAGAGAAAAAGGAAGCAAAAATGCCGGTTCAACAAATGTTTTAAGAACAGTAGGAAAAAAAGCAGCTGCATTAACATTAGTATGTGATGTACTAAAAGGAGTAATAGCAATAGTAGTAGCAATACTTGCAGGACGTATTTGGACAGAAGTTGACGAAACATTATTAGAGTATATAGCAGGATTTTTTGCAATACTAGGACACACATTTCCAATATTCTTTGAATTTAGAGGAGGAAAAGGAGTTGCAACAGCACTTGGAGTTTTAATAACTTTAAATTGGAAGATTGGTTTAATATGTTTAATTTTTGCAGTTATAATAATTGCATTTACAAAAATGGTATCAGTAGGTTCAATACTAGCAGCAGTTTTATACCCTATACTTACAATATTTATGGGAGACGTTAAATTTTTACCTGTAATAATTAGTATACTAATAGCATTGCTAGTAATATTTAATCATAGAGAAAATCTAAAAAGAATAAAAAATGGAACAGAAAACAAAATTAGTTTTAAAAAATAGGGAAAAAGGGGACAGTCCCCTTTTTCCCTAAAATTAAAGGAGTAAACAAATGAAAAACATAGCGATAATAGGCAGTGGGAGCTGGGGAACAGCCCTAGCAATACATTTAGCAAAAATGGGTAACAATATAAAAATGTGGGCATATCTACAAGAAGAAGCAGACTTAATAAACAATACAAGAAAATGTAAGTTCTTACCACAAGCATATATACCAAGTAATATAATTTGCACAACAGATTTAGAAAAAGCAATAGATGGTTCAGAAATAATTTTAATAGTAACACCTTCTAAAGCGGTAAGAGAAACAATAAAAAAATTCAAAAAATATGTAACAAATCAGGAAATAATAATATGTTCAAAAGGATTTGAAAAAGAAACACTATACACATTAAATGAAGTGGTAGAAGAAGAACTACCAAATTCTAAAATTGGTGGACTTTCGGGACCAAGCCATGCAGAAGAAGTATCAATGGGAATACCAACAGCATTGGTAATAGCTTCAAAGCATAAAGATTTATTAAAAGATGTACAAGAAACATTTATGAATGAAGTTCTAAGAATATATACATCAGATGATGTAAAAGGTGCAGAGCTTGGAGGGGCATTAAAAAATATTCTTGCTTTTTGTGCAGGAATTGTTATTGGACAAAAATTAGGAGATAATACATTTGCAGCACTTCTAACAAGAGGACTATCCGAAATGTCAAAATTAAGCACAAAAATGGGAGGAAAAACACAAACAATATATGGATTAACAGGCTTGCGGAGATTTGATTGTAACGTGTTTAAGTGAACATAGTAGAAATAGAAAAGCTGGAATAATAATTGGAGAAGGTGGAACAGTAGAAGAAGCAAGAGAAAAAATAGGAATGACAATAGAGGCAATAGACAATATAGAAACAGCATATCAACTTTCAAAAAAATATGATGTAGAAATGCCAATAGTAGATAGCGTTTATAATATATTATTTAACAAACTAACACCTGATGAAGCAGTTTTAAAGTTAATGACAAGAGAAGCAAAACAAGAAGACTAAAATTATATATTAATAAGGATACCTTTCAAAAAGGTATCTTATTATTTGGTCTGCATTATGCTCGGTAACATTTAAAAAGAAACCTTCATCTAAACTAACCCACATATTAATCATAAACTTTTCATTATTATCAATAAAAACTCCTATAATATCAGCAATTTCTACTGGATTTTCAAATTCTTTTTTCCATTCTAGAATATTATTATCATCAACGTTAATATTGTTAAAACTTTTTAGAAATTTGGATATTTCTTGTCTTTTCTGACTATATAAACTAACAACTGTATTCAATTTAAAAACTCCTTAAAAATCATCTAAAATTAGTTTTACCAAAGTCATGAAAGAATAATCAAAAAAATATTGGAAATAATATGTTTGGTGATATACATGAAAAAATTTAAAAAAATTCTCATATTTTTTTTAATAATATGCATATTAACATTGACAGGATGCTCTAAAAAAGAAGATAAGAAAGAATTAAGAGAGAAAGTAAATGAAGAATTAGATTATTTAGATACACATATACTTAGTATACTAAATAATCTAAATAATATTAATCTTGAAAATTATAAAATTACTTCAGAAAGAGTAGAAATAGAAGAAAAATCAAAAAAACCATCAAGCGGAAATTCAGGAGGAAGTCAAGAAACTGCAACAGGACAAGGGGAAAAGGAAAGTTCAGGAAAATCAGAAGATAATAAAAGTTCGCAAAAAATAGATACAACCAAAATGGAAACAGATGCAGTATTAGAAGCTAATCAAAATGATGTTGATTGGAAGGTTATAAAATACGAAATAGAAAATTTAAATCAATCATGGAGCGTAATATTATTAGATTTGTACAGTTTAAACATTGGAAATGATGACATAGTATCTTTTAGTAAATGCTTAAATGATTGTATAATAAGTATTAAAAATGAAAACAAAGTAGATTCATTAAAGAATGTTGCAAAATTATATTCATATATACCTATTTATGAAAAAGCAATGTCAGCAGAAAATAGTATGCAAAATATTAAACAAACAAAATCATTTTTAGTAAATGCATACTCATTTGTTGAACAAGGAAATTGGAGCGAAGTACAATCAAATATAAATGAATGTGAAAAAGCATTTAAAAGTGTTGTAAATGATATAGAATTTGCAAAAAAGAATGAATATAAAGTTAATAAAACATACATTTTAGTAAAAGAATTACAAAATTCTTTAGATTTGCAAGACAAAGAAGTATTTTATATAAAGTATAAAAACTTGTTGGAAAGCATAAATACACTGTAAATGTTGACTTTAAGCAAAAAACAGGTTAAAATAATAAATAGAGTAAATTGAACAGTCGCGTGTAGATGCCGCAAGGCCCTATATGAGGAAAGTCCGGGCTCCATAGAGCAATAATGCTGGATAACGTCCAGTGAGGGTGACCTTAAGGAAAGTGCAACAGAAAATAACCGCCGCTTTAAACGGCAAGGGTGAAAAGGTGAGGTAAGAGCTTACCGCAAATATGGTGACATATTTGGTCAATGCAAACCCCATTTGGAGCAACACCTAAATACAAGAAGGTTAAGACTGCTCGTCGTCTTCTTAAATTGGTGGCTTGAAATATATAGTAATATATATTCTAGATAAATGACTGTTTTTAACAGAACCCGGCTTATAGATTTACTTTATAAGTGCTATTACTAGTTTAAAAGTAATAGCTTTTTTTAAAACTAAATCTTGAATATTATGTAAAACTATGATAAAATAATAGCGAAAAAAATCCAATAGGAGGATATAGTTATGTTAAATGCTTTGATTATAATTATGGTCTTTGCAACTATTGTTTATGAGGTTTCTGAAATATTAGTATACGAATTAGATTTTTCAATAAGATGGCTTCGGGTAGAACAAGTCTGTGCTTATGTAAATGCCATGATTTTTATAGCAATGCCTTTATTCTATAAAGGCAAAAAGGTTGTTTTACTTTTTACATTAGTAGGCTTGTATTGGCTTTGGAAAAGTTGGAACAGTAGAGCTAGATATATATATAACAAAAGTATAGAAGAATCTAATGGGAACGAAGAAAAAGAAAACAAACATGAAAATAAAGAAGAGTAAGAGATTTCTTACTCTTCTTTATTTGTAAAAAAATTAGGGATTTTTTACAAAAGTATGGAAAAGTCGCCAAAATTATGTTAAAATATTATGTAGATTGTTTTTGGGAGGAAAATATGGAAAGTATTAATATAAAAAAAGAAATAGAAGAAGTAAAAGGTAAGAAGTATGATGAAGAAGCCATTAAAGAAGCATTAAAAAGGACACAAAGATATTTAAAAGAACTAGCAGGAGATTATAGAAATGAAGGAGTAGAAATAGGAGAGATTAGAGAGGAAGCTTTAGCTGAATTAGAAGAGAGCCTTCTTTCAATACCTAACAATGGCTTTAAAATTTATGATCTTGCAACAAAATATAGGACAGTAAAAGAATTATTAAAAATGAGAAAAACTGATAATGCAAAACTTTACAAACTATTAAATCAAGCAAGAGAATTAGAAGATAAGGACCATGAAGAAGAATTGTATACATCATTAAATATGGAAAAAGTAAAATTAAGTTTACTAAGAAATGTTATTAGAACATGTAGAGTAAAAGATAATAATAATATACTAGAAGCTTTGCGTAACGGAAAGGCAATAACAGAAAAAGAAATAAAAGATGAACAAAAAGCATTATTAGAAGCAGCTTTTAGTGGACTAGAAACTTATGGAATAACTGACGAATGTATTGACAAAGCTAATTCAGTACTACAAGAAGAAAACGTTAAAAGTTTATCTTTCTCTAAAAGAATCGGATTAGCAGATGATTTTTGTAGAGAAACCGATGAAGTTGGGCTATATGATGTATTGGATAAAGAATTTTTAAAAACTATGACTGTAGAGGACGTGAATCTATTTAGTGCTTTTTGGCAAAGTAGATTTTTTCAAGGTATGCAAGAAATTTATACTGGATTAGATATAATAGACAATTTAGATTTGTGGCAGGAAATTATTGATGGAAATGAAGAAGATATAGATAAAATGGATATGGGAAAATTAATTCCTGCAATACAAAAAGGTAGATTAATTTTACTAATAAGAGATATAACAAAAAAAGGAGAAGAAATACCAGAAGAACTACAAGAAGAATATGTAAAATTTTTGCAAGAAGAAGGACTACCAAAAGGAGATTTAGCAGAAGAAGTAAATAAAAAAAGAATAGATACAGGTGCTTTAGGAGGAATGCTAACAAACATACTTGCAATGCAATGTGCAATTATTCAGGATATAAAATCAAATAACATGAGAATAAAGAAATGGGGAAAGATTGCGGAAGATGATGACTTCGTTATATTAGGAATAAACAATCCTAATTTTGTAGGACCAACAACAATGCAACTAAACAAAGAACTATTAGAAGACTGGCTAAATAAAATTGGTGATAGAAAAATACCACAATATAAATGGAATATCAATTCTAAATATTCAGCACTTACTGATGTATATACTCCAGCAGTACCAGCAATTAATGCAAAAATAAAAGAAGAGAGAAAAAACAACCCAGGAGTGTTAGATTATTTAAGATAAATTAATTAAGGATTGCATATCTAAAGGAATTGGAGCTTCAAGCTTCAATTCTTTTTTTGTAATAGGATGCATAAAACTTAACTTTATACAGTGAAGAGCTTGTCTATTTATTAAATTAGAAGAACTTCCATATAGTGTATCACCTAAAATAGGGTGACCAATATATTGCGAATGAAGTCTAATCTGATGAGTCCTGCCAGTTTTTAAAACAAATTTTACTAAACAGAAATCATGGTAATTTTTTATTAATTCATAATAAGTAAGAGCATAATCACCATTAGAATTTATGCATCTCTCTATTATACTGTTATCTTTTCTAGCAATAGGTGCTTCTACTTTACCAGAAGCATTTTCAAGATTGCCACAAAGCAAAGCTACATATTCTTTATAAAACGTATTATTTTGCATTTGCTTTACCAAGCATTCTTGAATATATTCATTCTTAGCAAAAATAACTAAACCAGAAGTATCTTTATCCAACCTGTTTACTGGTCTTATTTTTTTATTCAAACCGATAGATTCAAAATAATATTTAACTCCATTTGCCAAACTATTCTCATAATGTAAAATAGAAGGATGCACAGCAATACCAGGAGATTTATTTACAACCAATAAAGAGTCATCTTCATAAATGATGTTCAAGCTCATTTTTGTAGGGATTATATTGTCAGAAGATTCCTCACAATTTAAATCACAAGAAATAATATCATTAATACAAAGCATTTTATCCAAATAAGTTTCAAATCCATTTAGTAAAATGCATTTATTCTTCTTTAATTTTGTAATTAATCTATTTGACATATTAAATTCTATTTTTAAAACTTGCCTAACTGTTTTATACAAAGACAAATCTTTAACAACATATTCTAAAATCATACAAAAACCTCAGAGCAATTATATAATTTATGCATAGCAAAAGCAATAAGAAAAATTGCAATCTGTCACAAAATTCCAAAATAAAAATATAATACATATATAGAGGTGAAAAAATGGCATTTTCTGATAGAGAACTAATTGCAAGACTTGTTCAATGCGAAGCAGGAGGAGAAGGCGAAAATGGAATGAAAGCAGTTGCAACAGTAATTATGAATAGAGTAAATAGTAGCACACGGAGAGTATGCTCGTATCTCTCAGGGAGGAAGCATACGAAACATAGTCTTTCAAACAGGACAATTTGACTGTGCAACAGAAACACTAGAAAATCAATACAATTCACAAAACATATATAATATGGTCCCAACAGACGAACACTACAACATAGCTGATTGGGCAATTGCAGGAAATAAAATAAACGAAATAGGAGAATGCTTGTGGTACATGAATCCATACAATCCAAGTTGCCCCAATACATTTCCATACAATGGCTCACGGAACATTCCATACAAGAATAAATGAACATTGCTTTTATAGGCCAACACCTCTATATGATCAAACTTAAAATCAGGAGGATATCATGTATTATAATAATTATAATTTTCCAGAATATAGAGCAATGGAAATAGATAACCAAAGAGCACCAGAAACAGTAACAAATGCTTTATATACGCCAGCTTTTTTAAGACAGCATATTGGCAAACTTGTTAGAGTTGAGTTTTTAATTGGAACAACATACTTAGAAGACAGAACACGGAATATTAGTAGAAGTTGGAGCAAGCTATATTGTACTTCGTTCAATACAAGATGCAAATTTATTATATTGTGACATATACTCTATAAAATTTGTAACAATATCAGAAAATCCATTTATAAATAATCCAGACTTTCAAGTGTAATAAGTTAAATAAATATACAAAATTGCAAAAAAATCTTGTACTTTTCATAATTTCTTTATATAATATTTAGGTATGTTAAGAATAAGGAGGAGTATAAATGGCTTTTTTAGAAGATATAATAAAAAGAGCAAAAGAGGAAAGAAAAACAATAGTATTGCCAGAAGCAACAGATATAAGAACTCTAAAAGCAGTAGATTTAATTTCTAAAACAGATTTTTGCGATGTTGTATTAATAGGCAATAAAGAAGAAGTTTTAAAAATAGCAAGAGAAAATAATTTTGATATTTCCAAAGCACAAATAATAGAGCCAAGTGCTTCAGAAGACTATAAAGAATTTGTTGAAGCATTTTATGAACTTAGAAAACATAAAGGAATGACAATAGAAAAAGCAGAAGAATTAATGAAAGACCCTGTATTTTTTGGAATGATGATGGTAAAAAAAGAAAAAGCAGATGGATTGGTTTCAGGTGCTGCACATTCAACAGCAGATACATTAAGACCAGCATTACAAATTTTAAAAACAGCACAAGGAACAAAATTAGTGTCTACATTCTGTGTAATAGTAGTTCCAAATTGCGAATATGGAGAAGATGGAGTATTTGTATTTGCAGACTGTGGATTAAATCAAAATCCAAACTCAGAGGAATTATCAGAAATAGCAATATCTACAGCAAAGAGCTTTAAACAAATACTAGAAAAAGAACCAAAAGTAGCAATGCTTTCATATTCTACAAAAGGTAGTGCAAAAGCAGAAGAAGTAGACAAAGTAAGAATAGCAACAGAACTTGCAAAAGAAAAGGCACCAGAACTAGCAATTGATGGAGAAATGCAATTTGATGCAGCAATAATTCCAGAAATAGCAAAATCAAAAGCACCAGGAAGCAATGTTGCAGGACAAGCAAATACAATAATATTCCCAGAATTAGAAGCTGGAAATATAGGATACAAATTAGTAGAAAGACTTGCAAAAGCAGAAGCTTATGGACCAATATGCCAAGGAATGGCAAAGCCAGTAAATGATTTATCAAGAGGCTGTAAAGCAGAAGACATTGTAGGGGTTGTGGCTATTACATGTGTTCAAGCCCAACAGAACTAAAACAAATAAAACTATAATATAGAATAAAAGGAGAGAAATATATAATGAAAATATTAGTAGTAAACTGCGGAAGTTCATCTTTAAAATATCAATTAATAGATATGGAAAATGATAACGTATTAGCATCAGGAAGATGCGATAGAATAGGTGGTGCAGGAATAAACAAACCATTTATAGAATATAAAAAAGGAAATGGACCAAAAGTAAGAAACGAAGTAGAATTACCAGACCATACAAAAGCATTTGAAACAGTAATAGAATATTTAACAAATCCAGAAACAGGAGCAATAAAAGACCTATCTGAAATAAACGGTATAGGACATAGAATAGTAAATGGAGGACCTAAATTTACAGAGGCTACTCTAGTTACAGATGAAGTAATGGAAGAATACAAAAAAGCAATAGAATATGCTCCACTTCATAACCCAGCACATATACAAGGAATAGATGCTTGTACAAAAATAATGCCAAATATTCCACAAGTATTAGTTTTTGATACATCATTCCACACAACAATTCCAGAAGAAGCATCACTATATGCAATTCCATACGAATATTATGAGAAATATGCAATAAAAAGATATGGTGCACATGGTACATCACATAAATTCATAACAAAAGAAGCAGCCAAAGTATTAGGAAAAAATAAAGAAGATATAAACATAATTTCTTGTCACTTAGGAAATGGATCTAGCATAGCTGCTGTAAAGAACGGAAAATGTGTTGAAACTTCAATGGGATTAACACCATTAGAAGGGCTAATAATGGGAACACGTTCTGGTGACTTAGACCCAGCAATATTAGAATTCATAATGAAAAAAGAAAACTTAAGCATAGACGAAATGATGACAATACTAAATAAAAAATCAGGATTATTAGGAATAACAGGAATAACAGGAGATGTAAGGGACTTAAAAGAATTAAGCAAAGAAGGAAACGAGAAAGCAGAACTTGCATTAAAAATGTTTGGACATAGAGTAAAAAAATATATTGGTGCATATATGGCAATACTAGGACACGTAGATGCAATAATATTTGAAGGTGGAATAGGAGAACATAATCCAGATGTTATAAATAGATGTGTAGATGGATTAGAAGAATTAGGAATAGAATTTGATTCATCACATAATGATAATGAACAATATGAAGGAATAATAAGCAAACCAACATCTAAAATACCAATGTATGTAATACCAACAAACGAAGAATTAGAAATAGCAGAAGAAACAATGGAAGTAATAAAATAAATAAAAAAATGGGGTTTATCCCCATTTTTTTTATATACTAGGAAAATTCTCATTTCCTAGTATATAAAAATGCTATAATCGCTATTGCCTTTGAGATTTCCTCATTACATTCGGAAACTCAAATCGGCGAGAACAAAGGGCGACTAAAGTCGCTTTGTTCTTTACAATATTTTTCTACAGCTTGTACAACCTGCAATCTTCTTTCTTCACCTAACTTATCATTTTCGGAATAAACACTAGGAGCATTTGGAAGTCCCGCTAAATATGTAGCCTCATAAAAAGTTAAATCTCTTGGAGACTTATTAAAATAGCCATAAGAAGCATCATGTATTCCAGTGTAACCATTTCCAAAGTAAATAATATTTAAATACAATTCTAAAATTTCATCTTTTGAGTAATTTTTTTCTAAATCAAACGCAACAAATATTTCTGCAAATTTTCTTATAGGAGATTTTTCCTGAGTGAAATACAATAATCTACCTACCTGTTGCGTAATAGTACTTGCACCATAAGTAAGAGAAGAACTCTTTATATTAACATAGGTTGCCCTTAACATAGATATAACGTCAATTCCTTTGTGAGAGTAAAACCTATGATCTTCTACTGCAACAACTGCATTTTTATAATCTTGAGATATGTCCTCCAACTTTATATAATCTTCGCCAGACCTAATTTGATTTACCGCATCAGATAAACTTAACTTGCTTGTTGCATCTTTATATTTTAAATAACCCAAGCCAGCAAATAAAGAAATGGCAAGAATTAGTAAAATAACAATCCAAAGTATCAATTTTAAAATCAATTTTTTCATAAATTCACCACCTTGATATCATACTTATTATACAATATTAGAGCAAAAAAAACATTCTTTTTAACAAATTATTACTATGCCACAAAAAATATTGACATAAAAAAAATTAGCATATAAAATAATCTCATAAATAACAAAGGAGGAACAAAAGAAAAATGAATAAATCAAAGGGAATTACATTAATAGCATTAACAATAACAATAGTAATAATGCTAATACTGCTAGGCGTAACAGTAACTCTATCTATGAGTGGAAGATTAATACAAAATGCAGAAACAGCAAAAACACAAACAGAAATTGAGATGGAACAAGATATTATAGAAAGAGCACAAATGATAATACTTTCAAAAAATAAAAGAAAAAATTTAACTGTATCTACATTTGAGCCAGTATTAAAAAATGAAGCGGGAAATAGAAAAACAAAAGTTAGTGATGCAGGAGAAATTATAGAAGTTTTGTTTGAAGATACAAACAGATACTATGAAATAGATAAAAATGGTACTTTAAAGGGACCGTTTGATATTATAAAACAAGATTATACAGGAGACATAACAAAAGGCGGAACATTAGATGGAAGCGAAGAAAAACCTTATGAAATAAATTGTATAGAAGATTTAGTAATTCTAGCAAATAGAACAAATGGAGCAGGAAATTATATAGATGAAAAAGGAGAAATAAAAGAAGTAGTTGCTGTTAACAATCCATTTATGAATAAACACTTTATATTAACTAGAAATTTAAATTTTGAATCTAAGTATTCGTATGGAAAACCAGATTTAAAATGGAGATATGATTCAGAAAAAGATGCATATATTATAGACGAAACAAGTACAACAACATTAAAAGAGATAATAACAGACAAAAATGGAGTTGGATTTGTGCCAATAAGCCCAGACATAGGAGCTAGTGAAAAAATGTTTAGAGGAAATTTAGATGGGCAAGGCTATATTATACAAAATTTATATGAAAATAGAGAAGACAATGCAGGGCTATTTAGAAGTATGTGTGGAAGTACAATTAAAAATCTAACACTTACAGGAGAAATAAATGCACCAGGGAAAGTAGTAGGAGTATTTTCACACAAAAATCAACGGTTGCAAATTTTATAATTGCTATAATAAAGTAAATATAATAAGTGGAACTGGATCTGGAATTGCAAGTGAAATATATGGCAACTTAACAATGATTAATTGTTATAACAGAGGAAACGGAATGGAAATAGGAGGATTAATAGGATTTGATGATGTAGGAGGCACAACTACAATTGTAAATTGCTATAATGCAGGAAATATGACAGGAAGAAAATCAGCCAATGCACCATATTCACACACAAGTGGAATAATTGCAGGAGCATATACATCAACTACAAGTAATATAATTAATACTTGTAGTTTAGGAAGAATAACAAATTACGGAAATAATTTTTATTATGTATGGGGAGGAGCACAGGTAAACCTAGAAAATTGTTTCTACCCAGCAAGTATAGCAGCAGAGAATAGTAAACTTACAATAAATGAAGGTAGTATAGCAATAGACGAAAATAATGTAAAAGAAGTTTTAGATCAGTTAAATGAATATGTAAAAGAGCATAAAAATGATTATGAAGTACCATTAAAAGAATGGAAACTAGAAGTAATAAATGGAGAAAAAATGCCTGTACTAGCAGAATAGAAGAAGGAAAGAAAAATGAAAACTAATATAAAAACACTAATAATATCTGGTGGCGATATAAAGAAAGAAACATTAAATAACGCACTAAAACACATTAACTTTAATAATATAATAGCTGTAGACAAAGGCTTGGAGATATTAGATGAATGCAAAATAATGCCAAATTACATTATTGGGGATTTTGATTCTGTAAATCCAGAATTAATAAACAAATATTCTAATAGTAAAATTATAAAACTAAATCCAGAAAAAGATTTTACAGACACTCAGATGGCCATAAAACTAGCCATAGAAATTAAAAGTACAGAAATATTAATATTAGGTGCCATTGGAACAAGAATAGACCATACAATTGCCAATATTCACATTTTAAAAGAATGCTTAGAAAAAGAAATTAAATGTCAAATTGTAAATGAGAACAATAAAATATTTTTAATAAAAGAAGACACTATAATAAACCTAGAAAATAACTACAAATATATATCTTTAATACCACTTACAACCGAAGTAACAGGAGTAACTTTAATAGGGTTTAAATATTTATTAGATAATTCAACATTAAAAATAGGAGAAAGTATAGGAGTAAGTAATGAGCAATTAAACCAAGAAGCACAAATAAAATTAAAAAATGGAATACTAATATGCATAAAATCAAAAGATTAATCAAACCCTCACCTCTACAAGTGTAAAGACATATAATATATAGACACAAGTAAGAGGGGAGGTTTTTAAATATGCTACTAAAAGACAAAAAAATTGGATTTGCTTTAACAGGGTCTTTTTGTACATTTGAAAAAACAATTCCTCAAATTTCAAAATTGATAGAAGAAGGTGCGGAGATTTTACCAATAATGTCCTTCAATAGTTATAAAATAAACAGCAGATTTGGAGAATCGAGAGAGTTCATTAGAAAAATAGAAGAAATTACAAATAAAAAAATAATAAATACAATAGAAGAGGCAGAACCAATAGGAGTAAAACGTTTAACAGACATAATGGTAATTGCACCATGTTCTCGGAAACACAATTGGAAAATTGGCAAATGGAATTGCTGACACACCAGTAGTTACAGCTGCCAAATCTCATTTAAGAAATGAAAACCCATTAGTAATAGGAGTTGCTACAAATGATGGTTTGTCTACAAGCTTAGAGAATATAGGAAAATTAATTAATAGAAAAAATATATACCTTATACCGTTTAGACAAGATAATCCTATAACAAAACCACGTTCATTGGTATTTGAACCTAATTATATTTTAAACACAGTTGTAGAGGCATTAAATGGAAATCAAATACAACCGATGCTACTTTAATAAATTGTTATATTACAGTATTTTCAATTTTTACAAAGCAAAGAATTCAAATTTATTTGAATTCTTTTTTTGTCTTGACAGTTTCCAATATTCAATGTAAAATAGAATAGTACAGAAAGTTAAAATATATTCTAAAAAAGAGTTGATTTAGTTATATATATTAATCTGAACATTGAAAATTAAATAGAAAGAGGTGCATTATTTATGAATCCAACATTAATAGCCATAATCACCTTTCTTATCTCAGCAGCTGTATGTGTACCAATAGGTATGGTATTAAGAAAAAAAACAGCTGAATCTAAAATTGAAAGTGCAGAAAGTGAAGCAGAAAAAATTATACAAAATGCAAAAAAAGAAGCAGAAAATACTAAAAAAGAAGAAATCCTAAAAGCAAAAGAGGAAATTTTAAAAGCGAGAACAGACTTAGATGAAGAGATTAAAGAAAGAAGAGGCGAAATTGGACTACAAGAAAAAAGAATAATCCAAAAAGAAGAAAACTTAGAAAGACGTGCTGATAATTTCGAAAAAAGAGAAAGAGAATTAGAAAGAAAATTTCAAGCAAATGATGAAAAAGCAAAAAAATTAGAGGAATTAGAGGCAAAACAAACAGAAACATTACAAAGAATCTCTGGATTGTCAGGAGAAGAAGCTAAAAAAATGCTACTAGAACAATTAGACAGAAAACTTAGTGATGAAAAAGCAGCATTAATAAAAGAGTCAGATGCAAAAGCTAAAGAAGAAGCAAGTAAAAATGCAAGAGAAATTGTAGGTTTTGCTATACAAAAATGTGCAGCTGACCATACCTCAGAAACAACAGTATCTGTTGTTGCACTTCCTAATGATGATATGAAAGGTAGAATTATAGGAAGAGAAGGAAGAAACATTAAAACATTAGAAACATTAACTGGAATTGATTTAATAATAGATGATACACCAGAAGCAGTAATCTTATCTGGATTTGATCCATTAAGAAGAGAAGTTGCCAAAATAGCATTAGAAAAATTAATAGAAGATGGAAGAATTCATCCAACTAAAATTGAAGAAATGGTAGAAAAGGCAAAAGAAGAAGTTGAAGCAATTATTAAGCAAGAAGGAGAAAGAGCTGTTTTAGAAACAGGAGTTCATGGACTACATCCAGACTTGGTAAAATTAATTGGTAAATTAAAATATAGAACAAGTTATGGACAAAACGTTTTAAATCACTCAATAGAAGTTTCTAACTTAGCAAGAATAATGGCAGAAGAGCTTGGATTAGATCCAAAAATAGCAAGAAGAGCAGGACTATTACATGATATAGGAAAAGCATTAGACCATGATATGGAAGGAACACACGTAGAAATAGGTGTAGATGTTCTTAAAAAATATAAAGAAAGTGACGTTATAATAAACGCAGTTCAAGCACATCATGGAGATGTTGAACCAAAAACAATTGAAGCTGTATTAGTTCAAGCAGCAGATGCAATATCAGCATCTAGACCAGGAGCAAGAAGAGAAACATTAGAAACATATATTAAAAGATTAGAAAAACTAGAAGAAATTGCAGATTCTTTTGAAGGAGTAGAAAAATCATTTGCAGTACAAGCTGGACGTGAAATAAGACTAATAGTAAAACCAGAAAAAGTTTCAGATAGTCAAATGGTTATAATGGCAAGAGAAGTTGCAGAAAAAGTAGAATCAGAAATGGAATATCCTGGACAAATTAAAGTTAATGTAATTAGAGAAACAAGAGCAATTGATTATGCAAAATAAAAATAGAAACCATCGCAAAGCGATGGTTTTTTCTTTATATTAAGAATATAAAAATGAGTTGTAAAAATCAATAAAAGAATATATAATAAACAAAGAATAAGAAAGGAGAATGTAAATGAACATTTTAGTTTTAGGAGATATAATTGGAGAAAATGCTGTAAAGAGAGTAAAAGAAATATTACCAAAAACAATAAGAGAAAATAATATAGATTTTGTAATAGCAAATGGAGAAAATAGTGCAGATGGCATGGGAATAACATCAAAGATATTTAAAGATTTAATGTGTGCAGGAGTAAATGTAGTAACAATGGGAAATCACACATGGGGCAAAAAAGATATATTTAATATAATAGAAAACAAAAACTTATTAAGACCAGCAAATTATCCAAAAGACGTGCTAGGCAATGGATATGGAATATATGAGTATAACAATAAAAAAATTGCTGTAATTAATTTAATTGGACGTGTAGATATGAATGTTTTATCAGAGAATCCATTCATAGTTGTAGAAGAAATCATAAATAAAATTAAAGATAGTGTAAATATAATTATAGTAGATTTCCATGCAGAAGCAACAGCAGAAAAAATAGCAATGGGATATTTCTTAGATGGAAAAGTAACTTGCCTATATGGAACACATACACATGTTGCAACAGCAGATGAAACTATATTAGAAAAAGGTACGGCATATATAACGGATATTGGAATGTCAGGACCAAAAAAATCAGTAATTGGAATGGATGTAAATGTATCAATAAAAAGATTTGTAACAACACTTCCAGAAAGATATAAAACAAGTACAGATTCAAAAATAGTTTGCAATGGAATAATATTAGACATAAATGACGAAACTTGTCGAGCAGAAAACATTAGACGAATAAAAATATAATATTTGGCGAAAATAGTGCCATTTGCGCGATGAAAACTTCCTTTTTTTACCAAAAACATATAGACATATTATCTAAAATATAATATAAAATAATAGTAACAAATGAAACAAAAGATAGAGTTACAAAAATTAATTTTAGGAGGCAAAAAATGGAAGTTTTAAAAATTTCATCAAAATCAAATCCAAATTCAGTAGCAGGAGCAATTGCAGGATTAGTAAAGGAGAGTAATAAAGCAGAGATGCAAGCAATAGGGGCAGGTGCATTAAATCAGGCTGTTAAAGCAGTGGCAATAGCAAGAGGATTCGTTGCACCATCTGGTGTAGACTTGGTGTGTATACCAGCATTTGCAGAAGTAGAAGTGGAAGGAGAAAATAGAACAGGAATGAAGTTAATTATTGAATCTAGAAAATAATTAACTAAATAAATATAGGGGGCTAATTTATTAGCCCCTTTTTGTTGAATAGAATGGAGAACAATATGAAAACAAATGTATTTAAAACAATTTTCTTTACAATAGTAACACTTCTTACAATGCTTGCAATATATATAATTTACAAAGATAACAAAAATGAAAAAATACCGGCAAACAGCCAAAAGGCAGACATAAAAATTGAAAAAGAATTTAATATAGGAATATGCAATTTTGATACAATAAACCCATTACTAACACAAAACAAAGATGTACAATATATGTGTGGCCTTATATTTAATTCGTTAGTAAATATAAACAAAAAATTTGAAATAGAAAATGATTTGGCACAAGAAATTTCAAAAATAAATGATAAAACATACATAATAAAAATAAAAGAAAATATAAAATGGCATGATGGGACAAGCTTTACAACAGAAGACATAGCATTTACAATAGAAGCATTAAAAAACAAAGATACATTATATAGTAAAAACATTGAAAACATTATAAAAACTGAGATTATAGATAAAAGTACAATAAAAATATATTTAAATGAGCCAGTAAGCTTTTTTAAATATATGCTTAATTTTCCAATATTGGCAAGCCATGCATATAATAAACAAACTTTAACAGCAACAACAAATCTGCCAATAGGTACAGGAAACTATAAAATAATGCAAATGAATGAAAGCGAAATAAAGCTTGAAAAAGCAAATAATGATTTACAAAACAAAATAAGTAATATAAATATAAAAATATATAAAAACATAAAAGACGTATACTCAAAGTTCTCTAAAAAAGAAATAGATTTAATAATGACTCAAAATATATATTATGAAGACTATATAGGAACTATGGGATTTAATGTAGAAACAGCAAAAGGAAGAGAATTTGATTATCTTGCTATAAATAATCAAAGAAAAGGATTACAAAACAAAGAGGTAAGAAAGGCAATATATTATGCAATAGACAAAAAAGAAATTATATATAATACATATAATAACAAATATATGGCAAGTAATTTTCCAATAGATTATGGATGTTATTTATACCAAAATGAAGAAAAAGATGAATATAATCAGAACCAGGCAAAAGGTATACTAACAGATGCAGGATGGAGTTATAGAAATAATATATGGAGGAAAGGTAGCGGTAATTTAGAATTTAATTTAGTGGTAAACAGCGAAAACGAAAAAAGAGTGCAAGTGGCAGATTTAATTAAAGAACAGCTAGAAAAAGTAGGCATAAAAATAAATATAATAAAGGCAAATAATTATCTGTTCAATAACTATTTAAAAAACAAGAATTATGATATAATCATAACCGGAAATATAATTCCTGTATATCCAGACTTAAATTCATATTTTGGGGAAAATAACTTATCAAATTACAATAACAAAGAAATACAAGAAATATTAAAAGAAATAGACAATATAGAAGATAAAGAACTATTACAACAAAAATATAATAGAATATATGAAATTTATAAAGAAGAAATGCCATTTATTAGCTTATACAACAATGTTAACTTTGTGATATATTCAAGAAATTTAAAGGGAGATTTATCAGGAAATTGGTATAATATTTTTTATAGCATTGAAAATTGGTACAAAATAAAAGAATAAATACAAAAATAAAATTAAATTAAAAAAACGCTTGACAAAATAAAATTATCATATATAATAATACCAAACAAGCGTTTGAAACAATAAACTTAATTTGAGGAGGAATAATAATGAGCGAGCAAAACACAGAAAAAAGAAAAGCATTAGAAGTAGCATTAAGTCAAATCGAAAAACAATTTGGAAAAGGATCAGTAATGAAACTTGGCGAATACCAAGCAATGAATGTAGAAGCAATTCCAACAGGAGCATTAGGACTAGATATAGCATTAGGTATAGGAGGAGTTCCTAGAGGAAGAATAATAGAAATATTTGGACCAGAATCTTCTGGAAAAACAACACTTGCATTACATATAATAGCAGAAGCGCAAAAAATGAATGGAGAAGCAGCATTTATAGATGCAGAACATGCTTTGGACCCAGTATATGCAAAACATTTAGGAGTAGATATAGATAACCTAATAGTTTCTCAACCAGACACAGGTGAACAAGCCTTAGAAATTACAGAAAGCTTAGTAAGAAGTGGAGCTTTAGACGTAATTGTAGTAGACTCTGTTGCAGCATTAGTACCAAAAGCTGAAATAGATGGAGACATGGGAGACTCACACATGGGACTACAAGCAAGACTTATGTCACAAGCATTAAGAAAATTAGCAGGAGCTATAAACAAATCAAAAACAGTTATAATATTTATAAACCAATTAAGAGAAAAAATAGGAGTAATGTTTGGAAACCCTGAAACAACAACAGGAGGAAGAGCATTAAAATTCTATGCATCTGTAAGATTAGATATTAGAAAAATAGAAAATATAAAACAAGATGGAGAAATAGTAGGAAACCGTGCAAGAGTAAAAGTTGTAAAAAACAAAGTTGCACCACCATTTAGAGAGGCTGAATTTGATATAGTATATGGCAAAGGAATATCAAAAGAAGGAAATATTCTAGATATGGCTGTAAACCTAGATATAATAGAAAAAAGTGGTTCATGGTTTAGCTACAATGGAGAAAAAATAGGACAAGGAAGAGAAAACGTAAAACAATATTTACATGATAATCCAAAAGTAATGGAAGAAGTAGAAAAAAAGGTTAGAGAAAATTTTGAAGAAGCATTTGAAAAAAGCTTAGGAGACAACGAAGAAGACGAGGATACAGAAGAATAAAATATATTTATAAATAGGAGCAATCAATGGATTATGTAGAAGAATTTGACAAACTAAAAACAAAAGTATTAAAATATATATTATTTAAAAAAAGAACAGAACAAGAAGTAAGACAAAAATTTAGAGAAGATTCTGGAGAAATGCTAGATGATGTAATAGAAGAGCTAAAAGAATTAAACTACATAAATGATGAAAACTATATAAAAAGAGCTGTAAATGAATTTAAAAATCTAAAAAATATGTCAATAAAAGAAATTCAATATAAACTAATGACAAAAGGCTTAAAAAAAGATATAATAAATGATTATATATGCAATAATAAAGAAGAACTATTAGAATACGAAATACAATCAGCAAAAAATATAGCAATAAAAAAACAAAATAGTTTAGAAAAAGAAGATATAATAGCTTATTTAGCTAAAAAAGGTTATTTATCTGAAACAATAAAAATTGCATTAGAAGAGTAATATTTAAGGAGAAAAAAGTGAACAACATTTTAACATTAGAAACAAATAAATATGCAATAAAACTAGATAATTTCGAAGGGCCTTTAGATTTATTATGTCATTTAGTAGATAAAAACAAAATGGATATAAATCAAATAAAAATATCAGAAATTACAGACCAGTACATAGACTATATAAATAAAATGCAAGAATTAAATTTGGACGTAACAAGTGAATTTATATTAATGGCTTCAACATTATTATTTATAAAATCGAAAAGCCTTTTACCAAAACAAGTAGAAGATGAGGCAGAACTTACAGAGGAAGAACTAGTACATAGAATAATTGAATACAAAAAATATAAAGAAATTTCTAAAAAATTAAAAGAGTTTTACCAAGTGTATTCTAAAAGATTCTATAAAGTACCAGACAAAATAGAATTACCAGCAAGGAAGCTAGAACAAAATTATTCAAAAGATTTAATAGAACAAAGTTACAAAAATTTATTAGAAAAGAATAAATCAAAAATTAATAAAAATGCTATAAACATAGAAAAAATAGCAATAACAGAAACAGTTACTGTTACAAGTAAAGTAAAAGATATATTTAAAGAGCTTATAAAAAAACCAAGATTTATATTTAGTAAATTATGTACTGCAAAAAAATATACAAGATTAGAAACAGTAACAGCATTCTCTGGAATTCTAGAATTAACAAGAAGAAACAAAATAAGAGCACAACAAGAAAAAAACTTTGCAGATATAATAGTTGAAAAAGCAAGCAAGTAGCTTGCTTTTTTATGTTAAGTGTGATAATATTTATATACTCTAATTTATTGCCCCATTAATCATTCTATGAATTAAAAGGAGGAGACAACGTGCTTAAAGTGGTACGCCGCTGGACAGAAGACGACAATAAAACTTATACACATCTGAGATATTCTGCGCGGGACTTTTACGGCCCAACTGTAGATTTATTGATGGAAAAAAAGGAAGAACTTCTTCCAATTGTGGAAGTGATACCGCAGTCGTACAAATTTGAAGATGTTACAGTAGCAGATGGCATAAATAAAACAATTGTTAATGCTGCGAAAGAAATATTCAAAGAGTACGGCGAACACAAAATAAAAACAAAATTCGGCTGTATTCTGATAAGCTCATCAGATACAGAAAAGATCTTTTCAGATTTCAAAGAAAGAATTATACTGTTCTAAGTTCGAATTGGGGCAACAGGATAGAGTTCTATCCAAAGAGAGGTAAGTGTATACTTACCTCTCTCATAGTTTATTAACAAAAATATATGAATAATAGTCCAAAATATGGAAATAATATACTTAAAATTAAGGAGAAAAAAATGTTTATATTTTGGGCCATATTGGTACTAATTTTAGTTTTATTAATACTTTTTGCAATGCTAGTATTATCTACAATACAAATAGAAATAAAGAACTTAAATTTTGATTCAAGTAAGCCAAAAAGTAAAAGACTAGAAGAATATTTATTTATTATCAAACTAAAGCTATTTAACAAAATAACATGGATAAAATTAAAAATAAATAAAAATAAAATAAATAAAGCTAAAAACAGCACATTTTATAAAAAAGTAATATTGAATAAAATTAGAAAAATAAATGAAACACAATCATTTGAAATAAGTGATATAAAAGCACTAAATGAGTTAAAAATAAGAACAAATAAATTAAACTTATATATAAAATTTGATACAAAAGAAACCGCTATAACAGCATTCCTAACAGCAATAATATCTACTTTAATTTCAATAGTATTATCAAGAACTACTACAAAATATGAAAAAGAAAAATATAACTATAAAGTAGAACCGATATTTTGCACACAAAATCTTTTTAAAATATGCATAGATTGTATAATTAGCCTAAAAATGGTACATATTATAAACGTAATATATATTTTAAAAAAGAAAAGGAGTGTAAATAAGTATGACAAGAGAACATCCAATAGAAGGACTTATGCTTACAACAATGAATAGCATACAAGATATGGTAGATGTAAATACCATAATAGGAGAGCCAATAGAAACAAGTAATAATGTAGTAATAATACCAATTTCAAAAGTAAGCTTTGGGTTTGCGGCAGGAGGAAGCGAATTTAATGAAGAAACAATAGATGAGTATATAAAAAAAGAAAAAGAAGAGCAAGTACAATATAAATTGCCATTTGGTGGAGGAACTGGTGCGGGTGTGAGTATAAATCCGGTAGCGTTTTTAGTAATTCAAGAAGGAAGTGTAAAACTATTACCTGTAAATCACTCATCTGCTATAGATAGACTATTAGATTATGTACCAGACCTATTTGAAAAAGCTAATGAAATGATGAAGAAAAATGCCAATCTAAAAAAAGAAATAGAAAATAAGGTTACTGAAAAAGTAGATAAGGAAATTAAAAAACAGGAAAAAGAAAAATCTAAAAAAGAAAAAAAAGAACCAAAAGAAGAAACCGTTTATGAATTTGAATATGATGAAACTGATGACGAAAACAAAGATGAAAACGAGGAAGATGACTAATGAAAAGTCTTGCTACAATTTTAATTTTATTAGCTATTTGCCTAACTGGATGCGCCAATAGACAAGAAAATGAAAAAAACGATTACACTGTATCCAAAACTAGCTATACGAATATAGAAAATAACAACACAAATGTTATTGAAGAAAAAAAGAAGAAACCTATAGAAACAGATCTTGCATCTTTTTCTACAAAAATTATGTATAAAGATACCAACAGACAACATAATATGGCACTTACATGTTCTAAATTAAATGGAACAATAGTAAAGTCAGGAGAAACATTTTCGTTTTGCAATACTGTTGGAAAAGCTACTGCAGAAGCAGGATATAAAGAAGCAGAAATATTTGATAAACAAGGCAACATAAAAAAAGGATATGGCGGAGGGAATTGCCAAGTAAGCAGCACGTTATATAATGTAGTTTTACAAATACCTAGTTTAAAAGTTTTAGAAAGACATGAACATAGTAGAAAAGTAAGCTATGTAGAAAGTGGAAAAGATGCAGCTGTGGCGTATGGCAGTATAGATTTTAGATTTAAAAATGAAAACGACTTTGATATAAAAATTTATAGTGAATCAACAGAAGATTCTATAGATTTAAGAATTACAAAAATAGAAAACATATAAGATATTTACCTTCTAAACATTTAGATTAATGCATAATATTAATTAACAATGCTTAGGAGGTAGTTTTTTTATGAAATTAAAAAGATATATATCTATTGTAATATTAACAATCTTATTTATAGTTTTTACTTTAAATATATCAAATGCTACAGATTTGGATAGCATATATGTATGGTCAAATAATACAAATAAAACAGTTACTACATCAGTAGCAACTCAAGAAAGTGAGAAAACAGGTAATTTTTTAAATCTAACATCTGGGAGTGCAATATTAATGGAACAAAGTACAGGCGCAATTCTGTATGATCACAATATGCACGAACAATTAAGACCAGCTAGTGTAACAAAAGTAATGACAATTCTTTTAATTATGGAAGCATTAGATAACCGGAACAATAACATTAGAAGATAATGTGCCATGTTCTGAAAATGCAAGCAAAATGGGTGGATCTCAAATATGGCTTGATACAACAGAAACACTTACAGTTCACGAAATGTTAAAAGCAATATGCGTAGTTTCGGCAAATGATTGTTGTGTGGCTATGGCAGAATACCTTGCTGGTTCTCAAGAAATGTTTGTTGAACAAATGAATAAAAGAGCAAAAGAACTTGGAATGAATGACACAACTTTTAAAAATTGTCATGGAATAGATGAAGACGGACATGTAACTTCAAGCTATGATATAGCAATAATGTCAAGAGAATTAATAACAAAACACCCTAAAATAATGGAATATACAACAATTTGGATGGACAGTTTAAGGGATGGAAAATCAGAATTGGTAAATACAAATAAATTAGTTAGAAACTATGCAGGATGCACAGGATTAAAAACAGGCTCAACATCTGTTGCACTATTTAATTTATCAGCAACAGCAACAAGAGATGACTTATCTTTAATTGCAGTTATAATGAGAGGCGAAACAAGTAAAATTAGATTTGCAGAAGCACAAAAATTATTAGACTATGGATTTTCAAATTATCAATACGCATTATGCGGAAACAAAGGAGATGTAATAAGAGATGTAAAAGTAAACAAGGGACTTACTCCAACTGTGAAATTAACCTTAGAAAATGACTGCGGAGCATTAATAAAAAAAGGGCAAAACAAAAATATAACATCAAATATAAAAATAGGTGATAACATATCAGCACCAATAAAACAAGGAGGAAAATTGCGGAGAAGTAGAATATTATATAGATGGAAATTTAATAGCAACTACCAATCTAATTGCGAGCAAAGAAGTTAGAAAATTAACGTTTTCAAATATGTTAGCAAATGTATTAGGAGAATGGGTAAATGTACTAAGATAGATGAACTATTGACAAAAACGAAAAATATAGTATAATAAATATGTAAATTTGTTTTAGGAGAAAAATATGTTAGCAAAAACATGGAAAAAAATAGGGTTAATAATTTTAATAGTTGCATGTTTATGGAATATAGTTGGAAAGCTAGTTCACAAAATTTCTTTTGATACTGCTATAGAAGCGGCAAAAGCACAAATGCAGCAAATAAAAACAACTCAAGGACAAACAAAGAAAAATTAATTTAAACATTGCCAAACAGAAAAATATGTGTTAAAATATTAAAGTCGTTTAAAAATAAAAAATAATTCATAATAGAAAGATATTGTAAATTAAGGAAGAGGTGAATGCAAAATGAAAAAAGACATACAACCACAATTTGAAAAAACAACAGTTACATGTGCATGTGGGAATGTATTAGAAGTAGGTTCTACAAAAAAAGATTTAAAAGTAGATGTATGTTCTAAATGCCATCCTTATTGGACAGGTAATTTAAGAAAAGATACAACAGGTGGAAGAGCAGATAAATTTAAAAAGAAATACGGAATTGAATAATTCAAAACTAAAAGCACTCTTTACCAAGAGTGTTTTTGCAATATTAGGTGAAGAAAAAATGGAAAGCAAAGATTATAAAATGATGAGATTTTTTCGTCAACTAGAAAAAACAATAGATACCGGAGAAGTTAAAAAAATAGGAATAATAACAGACAAAGACGGAACAATTATGATTGACGAAGAACTAAAAAATATATTAGAAGAAATCAGAACAAAAGCAACTAATGCTGAAATACATATTATTGCAAACACAGGAAGAACAGTTGCAGATATGATAGAATGCCTAAAAAGAGAAAAAATCCCATTGCATTATTTTGATTATATAATTGGAGATAATGGAGCTATATGTTTAGACGTTAAAGGCAAACAAGAGCTGTTTAGAAATAGTATGAACATTTATGATATAGATAAAGTAATTACAGAGTTTCTAGAAATGGGAGGAAAAGAATCTGATATACGTATAACAGACGGAAAACATATATACGCAAATGATACAGAAATAGTTAGAGAATACTATAAAAGGAACAAAAACGTAGTATATGTAAAAGATTTTAATAGTTTAGACGGCATAAATATAACAAAACTTACACTAACAGGAACACACGACAAAATTCTGATGATGAAAAGATTTATAGAAAAAAATGTGAAAAAAGGAAAAACACATCTAGGACAAACATCGTTTCCAAAACAACAAGACAATAATTATAGAATAGACTTTACACGGAGAACATACAAAAGGTACAGCTTCAAAATTTATTAGAGAAAAATTAGGATTAGATACTTGTATATATTTAGGGAATGACTTAAACGATATTAGTATGTTTGTGGAAGCAATAAAGGACGATGATTTTATTGTAATTGTTGGTAGTGAAGGTAAAAAAACAATAGATATGATAGAAGAATACTTAAAAATAGAATGCACCGAAAGAGGAAAAGAATGGGGCCTAGTAAAACTTTTAGAATTAGACGAAAAGGATGCTAACAAGTTTCTTCTAAAATTCCATAGAATATTAAGGAATATAGAAAGAAAAGGCAAAAAAGAACATAAAAATACAAATTATGCAAAAATGTGTCAAGAAAGTAATAGAGAAAATATGCAGAAAATTAAAACAGCAAGAAATAATACTATAACTAGAAAAGATAGAAGTAGATAAACTGTAAAGGAATTTAAGCCCTTTGCAGTTTTTTTACGCACTTTTTGTTGAAAAATATATTATTTTATAATAAAATATAGTGGTTAAGTGGAGGAGTTTTAATGAGCACAGAGATAATAGAAAAACAAAAAGAATATATGGAAAAAGTAAAAAAAATAAATGAAAATAAAAACAAAAAGTATTACATTTTAACAATGGGATGTCAGCTTAATGAAAATGATTCTGAAAAATTAATTGGCATAATGGAAGAAATGGGATACACAAAATCTGATGATATAAAAAATGCGGACTTATATGTTATAAATACATGCTGTGTTAGAGAAAATGCTGAAGAAAAACTTTTTGGAAAACTAGGAGAATTAAAGAAAATAAAAGAAAATAAAAATATAATAATAGCAATAGGTGGCTGTATGATGCAAGAAGAGCATATTACAGAAAAAATAAAGAAAAGCTATCCATTTGTAGACGTAGTGTTTGGAACACATACACTTCATAAATTCCCAGAAGATCTATATACTGCTATAACAAAAAATAAAAAAGTAAAAGATGTAATAGATATAGATGGGGAAATTTATGAAGGCTTACCAGTAAAAAGAAGTAGTAACAAACAAGCCTCTGTTATAATAATGTATGGATGTAATAATTTTTGCAGTTATTGTATAGTACCTTATGTAAGAGGAAGAGAAAGAAGCAGAAAACCAGAAGATATTTTAAATGAAGTAAAAGAACTTGCAAAAGAAGGCTATAGAGAAATAACATTACTTGGACAAAATGTAAATTCATATAAGGGCGGAGAAAACTACAATTTTGCAAACTTATTAGAAGACGTAGATAAAATTGAAGGAATAGAAGTAATAAGATTTGTTTCACCACATCCAAAAGACTTTACTGATGATGTAATAGATGTAATAAGCAAAAGTAGTAAAATATCAAGACTAATACATGTTCCACTTCAATCAGGAAGTACCAATGTATTAAAAGAAATGAATAGAAAATATACAAAGGAACAATACTTAGATTTAATAAAAAGAATAAGAAATAAAATTCCAGATGTAGTGTTTTCAACAGACATAATAGTAGGATTCCCAGGCGAGACAGAAGAAGATTTTGAAGATACAATTGATGTTGTAAAACAAGTTAATTTTGAACAAATCTTTATGTTTATATATTCTAGAAGAATAGGAACTAGAGCAGATAAAATGGAAAATCAAATCCTAGAAGAAATAAAGCATAAAAGGTTTGATAGATTAAAACAAGTATTTGAGGAAAGTGTTGAAGAAAACAACAAAAAATATATAGGAACAACACAAAAAATATTAGTAGAAGGATATAGTAAAAACAATCAAGATATGCTTACAGGTAGAACAGATACAAATAAAGTGGTTATATTTGAAGGACCTGAAGAACTAATTGGAAAAATAATAAATATTAAAATAATATCAGAACACAAATGGTATTTAAAAGGAGAAGTACTAAATGGATGAAAAGAAATTAGAAGAATTTATGAAAAGAAGGGCTGCAGAAAGAGTTATTAAAGGATATTTAGCTATAAAGAAAGTGAAAGAAGAAAAAAATTATGGAAACGAATATATAAAAATGAAATATAAAATTAATGCAGCTAAATACGAAATACTATATAATGCACTTGAAGAAGATATTAAAGCAGAATGTGAAGCAGAAATAATAAAAGAAATTGAAGATGGGAATTTAGATTTAGACGAATACTTAGCAGGACTGCATAGAGAAAGAGTAAAAACAGAAAAAACAGAAAAAGAAGAGGAGCGTTAGTATATGGCAGAGTTTTCTCCAATGATGAAGCATTATTTAGAAATAAAAGAACAATATAATGATTGCATAGTGTTTTATAGATTAGGTGACTTTTATGAAATGTTTTTTGATGATGCCAAAACAGCATCAAGAGAACTAGAAATAACTTTAACAGGTAGAGACTGCGGACAAGAAGAACGTGCACCAATGTGTGGAGTTCCATTCCATGCAGCAGAAAGTTATATAGCAAGACTAATAGAAAAAGGATATAAAGTTGCAATATGTGAACAATTAGAGGATCCAAAAACTGCAAAAGGCATTGTTAAAAGAGATGTAATAAGAGTAGTAACACCAGGGACAGTAATAGAACCTAACATGCTAGACGAAAAGAAAAATAATTATATAATGTCAATATATAAAAAAGAAATATACTTTGGAATAGCAGTTTGCGATGTAACAACAGGAACATTTTTATCTACAAAAATAGAAGAAACAAATAATTTTGCAATGCTTTTGGATGAAATATCAAAATATAATCCAGCAGAAGTAATAGTAAATAAAATGCTATTCAACTGTAAAGAAGAATTAGACGAAATAAAGCTAAGATTTAAGGCATACATTAATTGCTATGATGAAAATTTATTTAAAAAAACATCACCAGACTTTTTAGAGCCATATTCTTTTGTAGATGATAGCGACAATAAAATAAAAGAACCAGAACAGAATGAACTACAAATACCAGCAATTGTAGGTTTGTTGAATTACTTAAATCAGACTCAAAAAATAAAATTAGAACACATAAATATAATAAAAATGTATTCAACACAAAAATATATGTCTTTAAATTATTCATCAAGGCGAAATTTAGAATTAACAGAAAAGATGAATAATCAAGGCAAAAAAGGAACATTACTTTGGGTATTAGATAAAACTTATACTTCAATGGGCGGAAGACTCTTAAGAAAATGGATAAATGAACCTCTTTTAGATAGCAAAGAAATAAATAAAAGATTAAATGCAGTAGAAGAGTTAAAAAACGAAGTTATTTTTAGGGGAGATATTATAGACTCACTAAAAAGAATTTATGATATAGAAAGATTAGTTGGAAAAATTGCGTATGGAAATAGTAATGCTAGAGACATGATAGCATTAAAAAATTCATTAAAGCAATTACCATATTTAAAAAAGATATTGGCAACCAGCAAATCTGAATTACTACAAAATTTATATTTAAGTTTAGATGAATTAAATGACATTCATGATTTAATAGAAAAATCAATAGTAGAAGACCCACCAATTACAATAACAGAAGGTGGAATAATAAAGATTGGTTATAACGATGAAGTAGATGAATTAAAAAATGCAACAACACAAGGCAAGAACTGGTTAATACAATTAGAAGCAAAAGAAAAAGAAGAAACAGGTATTAAAAATCTAAAAGTAGGATTTAACAAAGTATTTGGATATTTTTTTGAAGTTACAAAATCATATTTAAATTTAGTTCCAGATAGATATATTAGAAAGCAAACACTTGCAAACTGTGAAAGATATATAACAGAAGAGTTAAATGAACTAGAAAGTAAAATTTTAGGAGCAGAAGAAAAGGTTGTTGACTTAGAATATAAATTATTTATAGAAATAAGAAACAAAATTGCAGTAAATATAGAAAGATTACAAAAAGCTTCAAATATTATTTCTATATTAGATGTACTTACATCATTTGCAATAGTTGCAGAAGACTACAACTACCAAAAACCAATAATAGATGATGGCGGAGTAATAGATATCAAAGGTGGAAGACATCCTGTTATAGAAAAAATGTTACCAGCTGGAGAATTTATAGATAATGACACATATCTTGATGAAGAAAATGAACAGATGAGTATAATAACAGGACCTAATATGGCAGGTAAATCTACATATATGAGACAAGTTGCTCTAATTGTACTAATGGCGCAAATAGGAAGCTTTGTGCCGGTAACATCTGCAAGAATAGGAGTTGTAGATAAGATATTTACAAGAGTTGGTGCATCAGATGATTTAAGTATGGGACAAAGTACATTTATGG